>JMBX01000436.1_pt1 | contig 10541 bp, 20 predicted proteins | sample 616521 | NCBI WGS metagenome assembly JMBX01 (sample SAMN02727906, study PRJNA239997) | anaerobic digester metagenome | biome: anaerobic digester; isolation source: mesophilic anaerobic digester inoculated with municipal waste water sludge... | place: Germany: Bielefeld University, CeBiTec ...
CCTATGGAAAGGTTAGAATATATTCTAAAGAATAGAATTAAATTCATTTCTCAGCATAATAAAGTAATTAAATTAATTTTAATGGAGAGCCAAGTAAATCCTGAAGTAGCTGATTTTGACTTTATTAAACAAATAACATCAATGTTAAAGGATTCCATAAGGGACACAGATATTGACTTAGAAGATGAAGATTTCTCCATAAGACTAATGATGGGAAGTATTTTATCCTTCTTATATCTACCTAAAATAAAAGATAATGAAATTGATTCTTATGTAGAAAACTAATAGATACAATTACCAAATAAAGATCTAAGGAAGGATGGGTTACCTTGAACAAGATATTTTCCAAGATAGGAAGTAGAATAGAAAAAAACTCCTTTTAAAACCTTATTTGTAACTATAATAATATTTGCCCTTATGATAGTTGGTGCTATAAAGGTAAACATGGCGACTGGTAGTGAAACTCTAGTCAAGACTAGCAATGAAGCCTATATATCTAATTATGCTATGGAGGAGGAATTTGGTGGAGATGCCATCATGGTACTACTTGAAGGTGAAGAAGAGGATTTATTAAAGTTAGATAATATGAAAAAGATGTGGAATGTGGAAGAAAGACTTAAATATAATGAAGGAATTTTTACTCTTATGAGTCCAGCTAGCATTGTACATCAAATAACAGATAAACAAGGAACGGAAATAAAGAAACAAGTACCAGATATTAGCGATGGACTTGGTGAATTGGGAGATAAACTTACTGAAATAGGCCAAGAATTAGGAAGTAAAGAATTACCAGATCCTCAGGCAGTAGAAGAAAAGCTTGATAATTTAATGAAATCTATGGATCCAAGTAAGCTTATGGATGATATGGCTGGAGAACAAGAAAAAGAATTAAAAGATAAGTTTATGACCATGGGTAATGGGTTGGGAGAGATGGGGGGGCAAAAACTAAGTAATATAGGCAGTGAGTTAGCCGGTAAAGATATACCTAATCCAAAGATGATAGAAGAAAAGTTAGAGGAATTATCAGGAATTTCAAAGGTATTTGATGAACTTAGCAGTGGTCAAGATGATTTAGCAAAAGGTGTAACAGAACTGGGAGGTGGATTGGATACTTCTTCAGCAGGCTTAAAGGAAATATCAAGACAGCTAGGACAAATGGCAGAAGAGATGAAAGGCAATCCTGAGCTCTATAAAAAAACTAAATATGTTTGCAGAAAACATAGATAAAAGCTCTGCAGGTTTATCAATGATGTCAGAGAATACAGGAAAGCTTTCACAGGGTAATGAAAATACATCTCAGGCACTTAATAATATTGGTCAAAAACTAAAGCAAGAGTTAGAAGAAATGAAAAAAAAGCTTTATCTGGAGATGGGATATCCTCAGAAGAACTAAAGCAAATGTCAAATGGTTTTATTACTATGGGAGAAAACTTAGGTGATTTAAGTAAGGGCCTCTCTCAAATGGCAGCAGGTGGAAGCATACTTCCAGATAGCTCAAATGTTTTTTTTCTTCTTTAAAAGGAAACATAGAAAAAGAAGTTTCAGCTATGAAAGACAATCTATCAGGCGGTATTTCACCGGATGAGTTAAAAACAATGTCAGATGGATTTATTACTATGGGTGAAAACCTTAGTAAAATAAGTGGTGGACTTAAGACCTTCCATGAAAAATCTGGAATGATGATTCCATATTTTCCCCACAATCAAAAAGAATTAGAAAATATTTTGTATGAAGATGGAAATTTAAGAGATATATTTTCTGATACCATAATCGATGAAAATCATATGATGATAATGATTAAGTTAAAAGGAAACCTAGAAGATAGTGAGATTGACTCTATTTTTTATGAAGTCTCCCATGCTATGGAAGCAGAAGACTTTGATGTGAACTTCATAGTTTCAGGAAAACCTGTATTGGATTCCTCCCTAAGAACAGAGATGAAATCTAATATGATAATAATGGTTGCTTCAGCAGTAGCTTTGATGCTTATAATACTCAACCTGGTCTTTAGGGTTAGATGGAGGGCCTTAAGCCTTGGAATAATATTTGTATCTGTAATAGCCACATTAGGACTTATGGGACATTTAAATGTTTCCATGACCATGGTTTCCATGGCAGTCTTTCCCATCTTAATTGGGCTAGGTATAGACTATTCTATACAATTTCAAAATAGATACGAAGAAGAGCATTCCGTAAAAACAACCCTTGTACAAATTGGTAAGGCTGTGGGTCTAGCTGTACTAGCTACAGTATTAGGATTTGTATCCCTCTTTGCATCCCCCCCAGTACCTATGATACAAGATTTTGGAAAGATGCTTACCATAGGAGTTATAGTTTCCTTTATAGGAAGTATCTTTTTACTAATGCCAGTTCTTAGTGCTAGGGATACAGTGGCATCAAAGGCTAGGGACTTTAGAATTAAAGACTATGAAAAGGCAGGCCCAATAGATAAGTTTTTAAGATTTACAGTAAACTCAGTTATAAAACTAGCACCTCTAATAATAATAATTGCCATAGGCCTGGCTACCTTCGGGCTCATAGCTGATACGAAGGTAGGTGTAGAAACAGATATAGAAACCTTTATGCCCCAAGATATGGATGCCCTTCATGATATTCACTATGTTAGGGATATTGTAGGATCTACAAATCAAATGGTTATATTTATGGAAGACGAAGAACTTCTTACTGAAGACAATCTCAGCTGGATGAGAGATATAAGCAAGCAAGCAAGAGCTGAATTTTCAAAGAAGATTGTAGATATCAAATATATAGATAATCTTGTAGAAAACTTCTCTGATATAGAAGAAATAAACTTTGATGAATATCTGGAGATTATAGATAATGACATACCAGAAAGCCAAAGAAGGATGTTTATTAGCGATGAGAAGGATAAGGCTGTTATTCTTATGAATGTAGAACATATGGCAACAGCAGAGTTACAAGAGTTTGTGGAAGATATGAAGATTATGCTAGAAGATGCCCCCTATAAAGACATCAATTACAGGGAAATCTGTTTTAGATGTTGAAATGGTTAAGGGACTAACAGATGGTAGGTTTAGAATGACCATTATAGGTTTAGGATTAGTATTTCTATCCCTGTTAATACTTTATAGATCCTTCTTCAAGGCCCTTGTAGCAGTACTTCCAGTTGTCCTAATAGTAGGTATGTCCGGTGGCATTATGAACTTACTAGGATTAAAATATACTCCAATAACAGCAACCCTTGGAGCCTTGGTCTTAGGGATGGGAACTGAAATGACCATAATGTTACTTGAAAGGTATTTGGAAGAGAGAAACGAAGGAAAAGATAAAAGAAAGGCTCTCTTTACTACTATAAAGTTTATAGGTAAGGCAACACTAGCATCAGGACTTACCACAGTTGGTGGATTTAGTGTACTAATGACTTCAAAGTTTGTAATACTTAAGGATTTTGGTCTGATGACAGTAATAAATATATCCTTGGCCCTGATGGCAACCTTTATAATCCTACCAGCCTTGATATGGATTTTGGATAGGTTCATTGTAAGTGACAAGGTGAAGAAAGAAGCATATAAGGAGATACCACAAGAATAAGGAAAGAAGGGGGAATGTATCTTGAAAAAAGGGAAGATAGTTCAAGGGGTTAGCCTAGTATTATTTATAAGTCTAATAATTCTTGGGAAAGTACAAGTTTGGATGGCCATCTTTGGTGGTAGTTTACTATTATCAACCTATTTTGGAAGATTTTATTGTGGCTATATTTGTCCCATAAACACTGGTATGGAGATAATAGATGGTAAAGCAAATAAAAAGAAAAGAAAAAGAAAATCTGTTCCAGATCTATTTAAAAAAAAGCAATTGTTAGGTATGGTATTCTAGCCTTATTTCTAGGAACTATGGTTATAGTTTTCAAAACAGGTAAGAAGTTGCCAGTATTGCCAGTCCTATTTTCTTTAGGGCTAATAATAACCTACTTTTACAGGCCAGAATTTTGGCATAGGTATCTTTGTCCCTATGGTAGTTTACTATCTATTTTTTTCTAAGTTTAATAAGAAAGCATATAGGGTCTATAATGATGGTTGTATAAAGTGTGGTAAATGTGTTAGAGTTTGTCCAGCAGATGCTTTTATTTGGGAAGATAAAAAAAAGACTATCCTCTTATAATTAAGAATGAATGTCTTCACTGTGGAAAGTGTGTTGAAGCATGTCCTACTGATTCTATAAAATAGAAATAGATGGAGGATGCGAAGATAATGATATCAGAAAAAAATGATTTATGTAATATTTGAAGTAGTAATTAAAAAGGACTATATGGACCAATATTTAAATTTAGCAGCTAAACTTAAGAGACATGTTGAAGCAAATAAAGGATTTGTAAGGTCGGAGCGTTTCTCTAGCCTTGTAGATGAAAGGAAACTTTTAAGTCTATCAATATGGGAAAAAGAAGACTATATGAATGAATGGAGAAATCAAATAGACCATCGACTAAGCCAAAAAGAAGGGCGAGACAATATATTTGAAAGTTACACAACAACGGTTACATCAAAACTTAGATGCTATACAAATAATGATAGGGCAGAAGCCCCCCCAGATGATTCTAATGATTTCTTGAACGGGTAGATAAAGGAAGAATAGATTATTGGGTGAGATCGTAGGGTATAATACACTTATAAAAATTAAATTGAGGTGTATTAAAATGTTAGAAAGAAAAGATAATTCTTATGAAGTTAATAATAATCATGGGCTTATTAAGATATTAAAATTGTCTCTCCCAATCAATTTTGGCATAGTGATAAGGATAAAAATAAAGCGACAACTTTAAGAAAATATTTCTTAGAGTGGTCGCTTTTTATCTGCCTATTTATATTAAAATTCTTCAAGCTTACTCATACTATATCTCCATATTGGAAGAGTAATAATTCCCAAAATCATATATTTCAGAAAAAGACCAAGCATATGGTTTTGGGATAAAATAATATCTCCATTGAATATAAAGCCTTTATTAAAAATTTGAATTACAGGGGGGGTCAGAAGTCCAATTGTAAAAGGTAGTGCTATACAAACACCTATAAATGTAATAATCAAATTAAGTATATTGCTTACTCTAGGGAAAGCATCATTGACAAATAAAATCAAAAGTCCATAGAGAATTACTGCAAGGATTCCAGCACCTACGTCAAGTAAATATTGTAACTTTCCTTCTACAAGTTTTGCAGCCACATTAGGATGGAAGAAATATATTGTATAAAATAAGATAACAAAAAAAGTCGATTCCAAATGCCATTGTTTTGAAGGAAAGCAAGGTAATATTCTTATAAAGTTTTATAAAAAGAACTAATATTATCAAACATATCCCTATAAATAATCCTATCAATATACTGACCTCCTATAGCTTATTTTCTACCATCAATGTCTTTAAAGAATTTCCTGTTTAGACATTGGTCTAGATTAAAATCATATCCTAATTTATTCATTCCATAAAACTTGAAGAGTAAAAGATTAATATTAACTTTCATAACCTGGGCGATTTGATCTAGGTCATAGCCCATTTTCCCATAATCAATAATTTCCTCTTCATCTAGGAGTAAGTGGGAAGCAAAAAGATTAGCTTCATACTCTAGGCTTGATTTAACGTCAAAGAGGGTGAACTCTGACAGTCCTTCCTTGGCTTCCGCTCGATGGTAAAGATCATGGCCTAGCTCATGGGCAAACATCATTCTTTTAAAATTATCATCAATAGAGGGATTGTAGAAAACAAAGCGATTCCTCTTAATAACCACATACATACCTAAAGCATGGGTCTGGCCAGTAAATGGTAGTAGATTGACATTTCTGTTTCTTAAAATCAATTCAGGGTCTCTAGTTTCATGCTTCATAATTAACTTCATGGCATCTTCATAGATTAATCCATACCTGTTTTTCATAATATCTATTCCTTATTTTCATCATCAACTACTCTGAATTTTTTTAGGTATAAATTTCTTGTTTTCTTTCTTAGAAATGATGAAAGCTTCTTGGAGAGTTTCTAAGATTACCCTTTTATCATCATCAGTTATATCCCCCCCACCAGCCATTAAACCCACCATACCGTTTACTAAATCAGAAGCATAGTTAGCATCATAAGAACCAAACTTTTCCTTGATAGAAAGGACAAAGGCATCTTCATTACTTAATAAGTCCAACTTATCAATCTCTAAGGCCTCTGCAATATCATCATATATTCTGGGATATCTAGGTTTAGATTCCCCCAGACTCATATCTAGATATAGTCTTAGAAGATACACCAATCATTTTTGATAAATCTTCCTGTGTCAATCCTCTTTCCTCTCTAAGGATTTTTAATTTTTGGCCAAATTTCATTATCTTCACCTAATCTTTCTATAGTTTTTTTTATTTTCCAATTGACAATGGACAATGACTGTCCTATAATGGACAGTACAAGCTTGAATATAATTCTATTGTACAATAGCAGACAGTGACTGTCAAGGGAATATAATGGAAAGAGTTATTTTACATGCAGATATGAATAATTGCTATGCATCCATTGAAGCTAAACTTAATCCCAAATTAAAGGGTATTCCTCTAGCTGTATGTGGCAGAAGAGAGGACAGGCATGGGATAGTATTAGCCAAATCCCAAGAAGCTAAAGTATTAGGGGGGGTTAAAACAGGAGAAGCTATTTGGCAGGCTCAATTAAAATGTCCTAATCTTTTAATAGTACCTCCTAATTATGACGAATACCTAAAACACTCAAGATGGGCTAGGGATATCTATTACGACTATACTAATCAGGTAGAACCATATGGTATTGATGAGTGCTGGTTGGATGTATCAGGATCTACCCATTTATTTGGAAAAGGCAAGGATATAGCTGAAGAAATAAGAAGTCGGATAAAAAAAGAACTAGGAATTACAGTAAGTATAGGGGGGGTAAGCTTTAATAAGATTTTTGCAAAATTAGGTTCTGATATGAAAAAAAACCAGATGCAGTTACAGAAATATCTAGGAAAGATTTTAAGGAGAAGATATGGAATTTACCAGTAGAAGAACTTTTAGGAGTAGGTAAGGCCTCTAAGAAAAAGTTAAATAGGCTAATGTTTTTCACTATAGGGGGGGACTTGGCTAGGGGGGGAGATCCAGATTTAATTAGGATGAAGCTAGGCATTAATGGAGTTTATTTATGGAACTATGCCAATGGTAGAGATTATAGTTCAGTAACTGATAGGGACTACAGGGCTCCAGTTAAGTCGGTAGGAAGAGGAATAACTACTACAGAAGATTTAGAAAACAACTTAGAGGTTTATAGGATATTTAGAGAATTATCCTTTGGAGTATCCAAGGCCTTAAGAAGCTATGGATACTTGGCTGGAGGAATTCAAATATCCGTTAAAAATAATAATCTAATATCTAAGCAATATCAAAAACAGATATCCTACCCTAGCCTATCTTCTACTATCTTAGCAGAAGAAGCTTATGACCTCTTCTTAGAAAAGTATAGTTGGGAAAGTCCTATCAGAGCTTTAACTATTAGAGCAATAAATCTAATAGGAGAGAAAAATGGAAGTCAATTAAGCTTCTATGAGGACTATTCAAAACTAATTAAGAGAGAGAAGGTAGATGATGCCTTCTTTAAAATCAGAGAGAGATTTGGTGACTATTCTATTTCTTATGCTGGTCTTATGGGAGATATTAAGAAGCCTATGGAGAGAAATGAAATAGTAACTCTACCTGGTGGAACTAGATAGGGGGAGACAAGATGGAAGAGGATAAGTTTGGGGAAAAGAAAATCAAGTATGGTCCAGGAAATTGTGAGGATATTATAGGAATAAAAGGATATAAGGCAAAAGGACAGATTATCTCCTACCTAGCTGATGATAGTAGGGGGGGATTTTACCACATGGTATAGTTAATGGAAGTATAATTTTTGTAGATACCAAGGCTAGTTATAAAGAGGGAGATTTAATTATAATTAAGGATTTGAGAAATAAGAAGGATGGAGTAAGAATAGCAAGAGCAATTAGTAAAAAGAAAAGGATTTCATGGGAAGAATATTTTTAGTTACAACAACATATTAAGGAGGGAGTAAAAATGCAAGTTGATGCAAAATCCTGGGATATTACGGAATGGGTATTCTGGGACTTTGGTCTAGGACGCAGAAGAAACTTTATTTTCGTTAGGAGGAGGGTATATCATGAATTTTAATGGGATGATAAAGGAATACAAATTAGAAAATCTAGATAAAAAGAAGTTAAGGAATGATATTAAACTTCTCCTGAGTTTGTATCGAAAAGTAGATTTCCACATCCAGGACCATATAGAAAATCTAGATAATATATTTACGAAACAAAAAGAAAACATTTGGATGATATTGTCCTATCTATATTAGAAATAGATAAGGATATTAACATAGAGAAGGTTGAAAGCCAGCTCTTAAATACACAACAAAGCATATTTTTACTTAAACTTATGGATGATGCTTTATCTAGATTAAGTACTTATCCAAATAAGGGTGAAATTTATGCAGATATTATTACTTACAAATATTTTGAGAAAAAAAATAAGAAGTAATGAGGAAATTTCTGAATTGCTTTTAATTTCAAGATCCACCTATTATAGATATATGAATAAAGCTATACTTATATTTGGAGTCATGCTTTTTGGATATAGTGTTTCGATAGAAATTATGAAGACCTATCAAATTGCAAGCTAAAAGTAGCAGAAGATAAGATAGATTATAAAATTGAATTATAAAATGAGACTTTTATGGGACTAAAATGGAATAAAACTGGAACCATTTTGGTACTGTAATGAGACTTTAAGCCTGTTACACTCAATATAATAGGCAACCTCTGTTTGGAAAAATGGAGGTTTTTTTTATGCCTAAATATAGGGTTAGAAGAAGACAAGTGGCTCTTACACTTGTCTTTTTTTTGCCCTAAATTGAGGTGAAACAGGTGAAATACATTAGAGAACCTCCTCTTTGTGAATTTTAAATTAAAAATTTTAAATTCACAGGAGGAAAGAAAATGAAAAAAAGATAAAAAGAATTACTATCTCTTTATAGGGGGGGATAAAAAAAGTAGATGTAGCGGAGGAAATTTATAAAGAATATTGGAGTGAGACAAATAGAGAAAATTATCTTAAAAGGCTAGATAGACAGAATAAGCTAAGTTATTTCTCAGAACTTGCGATAGAAGAAAAAGATAGAGCCTTTGAGGAGAGAGTTGCAGATAAAACTATTGACATCGAAAAATTAGTAGCAGTAAAAATGCAAATAGAAGCACTTAATAAAGCCTTGAATAAATTAAGCCCAGAAGAAAGGGAAATTATTCAGGCTCTTTTTGATGAAGTTCCCCCCCAAAGAGATTTAGCAAAAATTAAATATTAGCCAAGGAGCAGTATTTAGAAGAAAAGAAAAAAAACCTTAAAGAAATTAAAAATCTTTTTAGAAGATTGGAAAGAAAAATAAAAAAATTAAAAAAAGCGAATCAAGGGGGTGGTTTTTCACTGTTATATATAAGGGGCAAATATAGCCCCCCCTTATATAAGAATAAAAATTATATATTTTGAACTTTGAAAACTAAATAGACCAGACAAGACTTTATCCATTTATGAAGCCAGTAGAAACTACGCCATGATCACCTTGCTAAGGCCAAGCTTTGGTTTAAATAAATACTTGCATAACGCTAAATGCAAAGGAAACAAAAGTGTGAGCGATAAATAGTTTGCTACAGGAAAGGACTGGCATTCTTTCTTGCAAAGATATAAATGGTGATAATGATACTTCTATACGTTGTTGCTTCCCACCGAGAAAAGGGGGGGAGAGGTGAAATTCCTATGTAGCTACCAAGGCACTTGTCAATGTCATAAAACTTACATAAAAATATTAAAGAAAGAAGAGGTATCAAGATGAAAACTATAAAAAAATAAAAATGAGAACTCTTCTTCTGTCAATTATAGATGTAAAGAGGAATTATCAACAGAAAGATACTTAGACCAAGAATTAGCAGAGATTCCTGAAGATAGAAAGAATCTTTTTATCCAGGTAGGCAATGTTCTTGTTAATTGTTGTATAGGAGATACAAGAGTTAGTATGGATGATTTCGTGGAAGATTTATGTAAATTAGAATTAAGGATTTAGGGTGCTGACAGATATATATAAGTGCGGTAAGATGAAAATATAAAGTTTCTGAAATCCTTAATAAATTGCACCCAAAATATTTATTAAGGAGAGAAGAGAGATGGACAAAACTAAAGCTTATATGTATCTTCGTCTATCAAGAGATGATGGGGGGGATGAAGGTGAAAGCAATTCTATTACTAATCAAAGGGAGCTTATTAAAAGTTATGCTGATAAGGCAGGCTTTAAGATTATCAAAGAATTTATTGATGATGGTTATACAGGCTCAAACTTTGACAGACCAGATTTTAAAAGAATGCTTAATGACTTAGAAAAGAAAGACTGCAAAACAATTATTGTTAAAGACCTTTCAAGATTTGGAAGAGATTATATTGAGTCGGGAAAGTTTCTTCAGAAAACTTTTCCTCAAATGGGAGTCAGA
>JMBX01000437.1_pt1 | contig 10539 bp, 16 predicted proteins | sample 616521 | NCBI WGS metagenome assembly JMBX01 (sample SAMN02727906, study PRJNA239997) | anaerobic digester metagenome | biome: anaerobic digester; isolation source: mesophilic anaerobic digester inoculated with municipal waste water sludge... | place: Germany: Bielefeld University, CeBiTec ...
GTGCCGATAGCAGTGGCCCCCCCCATATTAACCTCGCACAACAGTGTCCGGTTCTGTTCCATTCGTTGTATCTCCTCTTCCAGCGTCACAGCAAATGCCTCAAATTCTTGCCCCAGAGTCATAGGAACAGCATCCTGAAGTTGGGTACGTCCCATCTTAATTACATCTGAGAACTCTTTTCCCTTTTCACGGAAAGCCTCAATTATTTGGTAACTGCGTCTATTAATCCACCTATACCCCTATAGAGCGCAATTTTAAGTGCTGTAGGGTAGGCGTCGTTTGTAGACTGGGAAAGATTTACATGGTTGTTTGGGTGACAGTACTGATATTCCCCCCTTGTATAACCCATTAGCTCAAGTGCACGGTTGGCTATTACCTCATTAGCATTCATATTGGTTGAAGTACCCGCACCTCCCTGAATCATATCCACCACAAAGTGGTCATGTAGTTTACCCTCTTTAATCTCTGAGCATGTTTTTACGATGGCATCTTTTATTTTCTCGTCCATCAAACCCAAGTGATGATTTGCCATTGCCGAAGCGGCTTTCACATCAGCCAGGCCTTTAATCAGCTGTGGGTAGTGATATAGCTTGGAGCGGCTTATATTGAAGTTCTGTACAGCCCGCATGGTCTGTATTCCGTAATAGTACTCCACCGGTATTTCCATTTCCCCCAGAAGATCGTGTTCATGGCGGTTTATTCCACTTAAATTCATTGCTATTATGTTTAAAATTAATTTATTCCAAAAATACAACTTTTTTTGTAACAGAAACGATGAAATCTGATTAATTAATATGTTTTCTTCCGATTAAGTTTGCCGAAGGCGAAATAGTTTATTCTTATTAATTTTCCTGTTAATTCTTTCGGGTTTAAGTTGGCAAGCTGCTGCAGTTGAATTTCAATTCAGGATACTTTTTACACTGTATTACATTTTATTGGTTGAACCACTTTTTTATTGTTGTAGGGTTGCTGGCCACAAAATAGTCGTCGGGTAGATCTTTTGTGACCAAGCTGACCCCCCCAGCTACTATTATGAAGCAGTATATGACATTTACTCAATTTTAAACAGGACACTCGCGATAGAAAATATTATCTGTAATAAAATGCAGACTGATATCTAACGATGCCTGTTTTACCTGTCATCATTAAATGTGAATCGCTTCTACTGAAATTCTTTTGTTTGAAGTTAACGGTTTAAGGGTTGTCTGTCATATAGAATATCAGCTTACTGCCATTCATAATATCCTTGTAGGTGATGAATTTTGTCATAGGGTTGCCCGTTCAGTTCAATCCTCTCAACATACATGTTTTCAGCAGAGAGGTTTTTTTTGCCTCCATGGTGAAATACTTTCCATTACCCACATTTAATGAAGCTTTAGGTATCTGCGGGGGCACCAAATACCAGTTCGCCGCTCACAGGATTTACAGGATAGAATCCCATGGCAGAGAACATGTACCAGGCAGACATCTGGCCGCAGTCGTCATTACCAATAAGTCCATCAGGTTTGTTCCGGTAGAAGTTGGTGGTGATTTGCCGTACCAGTCGTTGAGTCTCTTCCGGCCTGTCGAGGTATGAGTAGATGTATGCTACATGGTGACTCGGTTCGTTACCATGCGCGTACTGCCCAATCAGTCCGGTCACATCGGAAAGTTTACCGGTAGTCTCTTGGGTTGTGTTAAAGAGGTAGTCGAGTACTTTGCCTGCGGCCTCTTTCCCTCCCATCAGATCAATGAGCCCTGGGATATCCTGCAACACATGCCATGTATATTGAAGTGCATTCCCTTCAGTATAATGACCTCCAATATTCGAGTCGGCGTGTGCCAGCTCATAAGGGTCGAACGGTGATAGCCAGTCGCCATTCGAGTTTTAGGACGCATGCTGTTGGTCTCTTTGTCGAACAGGTTCCTGTAATAACCTGAACGCTTCATAAAGAACCCATGGTCGTCAGTTTTGCCCATCTTTTGTGCCATCATCGCGGCAGAGTAATCATCGAAGCCGCACTCCAGCGTACGTGAAACCGATTCCAGCTTTATTGTGTCATAAGGGTAGTAACCATACCTATCGTATAGGTCCCAATCCGATTTCGGATGTTTACTTTCGGTAACCGATTTTTAATCTGACGGAAGGCTTTTTCCGCATCGAAGCCATCAAATCCTTTGAGAAATGCATCAACTATCATAGGAATAGAGTGATTCCCGATCATAGTATAAGTTTCCTGCCCCCCCATAAGTGCCCAGATGGCAGGTGCCCTTTTGCCCGCTGTAGTCTATCATTGAGTTTACCAGGTCCGGTATTATTTCCGGACTGAGAATGGTGTACATGGGAAAGGCTGCACGGAAGGTATCCCACTGAGATAGTGTGGAGTAGTACTTCCCGGTGGGCGACAGGGATACTTCGCGGTTTGGGCCTGTATATTTACCATCTGTGTCGGCAATATTGTTGGGCTGGATGTAGAGGTGGTAAAGTGATGTGTAGAAGTTTGTCTTTTCGTTATCTGTGCCCTCTATTTTTACCCGCGAAAGATATCTGTTCCACTCCTCTTTTGCATTTTGGCGCACCTTTTCAAAGTCCCATCCTCTCACCTCGGCTGTAAGATTGCCTTTTGCACCTTCTATACTTGTCGTTGACATGGCGACCTTCATTTTAAAGTAGTATCGGACTGCATATCGAATGTGAGGATATAGCGCGGAGCTTTTCCCTGGGATCACGAGGATCGAGTCTCTCAGAAGAGAGTATCGGCTTGTTGAACTCAATCGCGAAGTAGTAGGTTCTCTCTACCCACTCAGTACGGCGGGTGTAGCCGGTAATCACCCTGTTACCTTCGAAGTTAATCTTATTATCGAGCACATGGGTGAAAAGCTTCTCTTTTTGCCATACCAGCCCGCTCTGGAAGTCCGCCAGCAGGTTGGCTTTTTTACCCGGGGGGGCAAAAGTGTATTTGTGAAAAGCTACGTGTGGTGCGGCTGTAATCTCCACATCTACTTCGTTATCTGAAAGTTTAACCGCATAATAACCAGGAGAGGCTTTCTCGGTAGCTTTGTCGAAGCTGCTGCTCAGGTCGTTACGTTTCTCCCTGAGAAGGGCTGCATCAGCAAATCGCCCAGGTCGACACATCCTGTACCGTTAAGCCGGTTTGAGAGAAACCGTTTATACGTTTGTCATCATAGAAATAACCGGAACAGTATTCCCATGAAAAGTTACCTGTCTCCGGTCCCGGTTGCATCATTCCCAAAGGATAAGCCGCCCCCCCGGGAAAGGTGTGTCCCGTGAAAGCAGTTCCTATAAATGGATTTACATATTTAGTGAGGTCTGTCTCATTTGAAACAGAGTTTTTTTTCGTTTTTCATTGTGCACGATGCAGTAAATAACAGCAACACGCATATTAATATCGTTTTATTCATAACATTTTCTTGTTTATGCAAAGCAAAAGATCTTTTCCGTCGATTTGTTTTTTTTCTGTATTCAACTAATCTCCTTTTTTTTCGCCCGTTTTGTCTCCCAGACAAAATAAGTAACCAGTCCGGTAAAGGCAAACAGTGCTACTATCTGTGCTCCTGTTCCACCTGGGTTTGCCCACAAACCAATATTAAGAACGTCACTCTTCCCTGTGAGAAAGATGATAAGGGCTCCCAATACTCCAAATAGGGCAGCACCTGCAATAAATCCTGAAGAGATAAGGATGGCACGCTGATGACGGGAATTATTCAGCTCTTTATCTTTTGTGCTTTTATTTACCCAGTGATTCAGCAATCCGCCTACAATAAGAGGGGGGGTATTCAAAGGAAGTGGGATAAACATCCCGAGCGCAAAGGCCAGTGGAGACACCTTCAGCCAGTTCACCAGTATGGCTATTACAGCTCCAATACCCAGTAACGTCCAGCTTACGCCGCTGCCTGCCATCAACGGCTCAATGATTGCCGCCATGGCATTTGCCTGAGGTGCCACCATGGGATTAGGATGCTCTGGAGTAGCAACAAACCCATAAGCTTCGTTCAGAATAAAATAACAGCGCCTACGGTAGCTGCGGAGACAAGTGTTCCAAGAAACTTATACGATTCCTGTTTTGCCGGAGTGGAGCCAAGCCAGTAACCAATTTTAAGGTCGGTAACAAACCCGCCAGCCATGGAGAGCGCTGTACAGACAATCCCTCCGATAATCAAGCCGCTGACCATACCCTGCCAGCCTTCCAGTCCCACTGAAACCAGGATTACTGATGAAAGTATCAAGGTCATAAGAGTCATGCCTGAAACGGGGGTTAGAGCCTACTATGGCTATGGCATTTGCCGCAACAGTGGTAAAGAGAAAAGAGATTATGGTGATGGTGAGTAGCGCAACAATCGACTGCACTAATGTAATCTTAACTCCTGTGATAAGAAAAATAAAACAGCAACAAGTGTAAGGAACAGAAATAACATCACAAACGACATTTTCAGATCCCGTTGTGTACGTTTTATCTCAGTTTTGCCAGTAGCTGCGACACCTTTTTTTTCCTACTGCAAGCTTGAAAGCACTTCCAATCACGCCTGAAGATTTGATGATGCCGATGATACCTGCCATTGCTATAGCGCCTATGCCTATCGGACGTACGTACTCAGCGAAAATCTGTTCTGCCGTCATAGCAGCGAACGGATTTACACCCCCCCCACTTGCGGCAGCTGCCAGCGTTCCAATCTCGTTTACCATTGGTATTAACACCAGCCACGAGAGTAACGAGCCGACGGTAATTATCAGTGCAAAACGCAATCCTACCAGATAACCAAAGCTAAAGATGAGTGCACTTACATTGAATTTCAATACCATCTTAAACTTTTCCGCTAGCATGGCACCAGCAGGAATTATTCGAGTTGTAATTTCTTCGCTCCAGAGCCGGAAAGCTGAGAAGCAGAAATCGAATAATCCTCCGATGAGCCCGCTTGTAACCAGCAAGCGTGCCTGGCTTCCCCCCCTTCTCACCGGTCATAAGTATCTCTGTAGTTGCGGTAGCTTCGGGAAAAGGAAGTTTTCCGTGCATATCTTTCACGAAGTATTTCCTGAAAGGAATGAGGAACAGTATTCCAAGGAATCCCCCCCGAGGAGTGAAGAGAAAAAAAATCTGCCAGAAGTTAATCTGAATTTCGGGATACCTGGCCTGGAGGATATATAGTCCCGGAATTGTGAAGACTGCTCCGGCAACAATCACACCCGATGATGCGCCAATGGATTGGATGATGACATTCTGCCCAAGTGCATTTTCTTACGGAAGGCTGCCGATGCCCCTACAGCAATGATGGAGATTGGGATAGCTGCTTCAAACACCTGACCTATTTTCAAGCCTGAATAAGCAGCTGCAGCCGAGAAAATAACTGCCATCAGCAATCCCATTCCTACTGCCCATGGGGGGGTGGCTTCTTTCACTGGTTTATCTGCAGGCATTACCGGACTGTAATCTTCCCCCCGGCTTCAGCTCCCGATATGCATTGTCGGGCAATTCTGTAATTTTTCCTTCTTTCGGTTCCATTGTTCATTTGTTTTTAATTCTCATTTTTGATTCTTCCATTATATCAGCTTTGTGTGACAGGTTTTTCGTGTATCGTAACTTCAATTCGTAATCCAGGAATCTGAAACTCCAAAGCTGGCCAGGTTTCACAAATTTTTGCCGAAAATACAAAAAAAACCGTAAAGAGAAGCCTGGTTTCATAATTTTGTATTAAATTCATAGCTTTTATATGGTCGTGAGAGCTCTCTGCAGTAACTGCAAGATATAATTTGTAACTTTGTAATTTTAAACAGTAAGGGAAATGAGAAAATTTCTTCATGTCGCAATGGCTGTTATGTGTACTCTATCAGTAACGGCGCAGAATTATTCATTAAATGATATTCTTAACGGCAAGTTCAGTCCACGTGATGTAAGAGAAATGGTTTCTTCACAGGATGGACTTCATTATTATCAAGCCGATCCGCAGCGAACGGCAGTTATCAAGTTTTCGTACGCGACGGGAAATGCAGTTGATACACTCTTCAGCACACTTACAGCACGTAATTGCACTTTTGATTCTTTTCAGGGATTTCTTGTCAGCCCCCCCGATGAAACCGCGTGCTGGTTTATATAGATAGGGAGCAGATATACCGGCACTCGTTCCGGGCCAGCTATTATTATCACGATGTGCGTCGCAACATGATAAGGAAGCTTACTGATAAACCCTCTAAACAGATGATGCCCACCTTCTCATCCGATAGCAAGATGGCGGCATATGTAATAGATAATAACATCTGGCTTTCTAAGTTCGACTTTGATACTGAGTCGCAGATAACCAAAGATGGATTGAGAAACAAATAATAAACGGTGCTACCGATTGGGTGTATGAAGAGGAGTTTGGAGTTACCCGACTAATGGAGTTTTCATCCCGATAACCGGTTACTTGCTTTCGTCCGGTTCGATGAATCTCCGGTGAAAGAGTTTACTTTCCAGACATTCAACGGGCAGCTTTATCCCGGTTACTATAACTTTAAGTATCCAAAAGCAGGTGAAGCAAACTCCAGTGTTGAATGCCGTGTGTTTGATATTGAATCGCGAACCACCCGCACAATGGACCTGCCCGTTGAAGAGGATGGGTATATTCCCCCGTATAAAATTTACAAATGATCCTGCCCGGCTGGCAGTGATGACTTTAAACAGAGACCAGAACCGGTTCGATATGTATTATGTCAATCCCCCCGGACTACTGTGTCGAAGCTGGTATTAAGGGAAGAGAGCGAACAGTACATTGATTCTGACTGGCTGAATTCTATTCATTTTCTTGAAGACAAATTCACCTATATTTCTGAAAAAGACGGCTTCAGCCATATATATGTTTATGGCTTATCTGGTACATTACAGAAGCAACTCACTTCGGGTAGTTACGATGTGACTGCTCTCCTGGGGGTGGATCCTCAATCGGAGGTGCTTTTCTATCAGGCAGCTGATGAAAGTCCTTTGCGAAGAAATATATACAAAATAAATATTAGCAAGGGGGGGAAACCTCAGAAACTGTCGAATCAGCCTGGATTTAATGAAGCCTTTTCAGCAATAATGGGAAGTTTTTCTAAATCGCTGGTCCGATGCAAGTACACCTGATGTTATCTCCTTACATGATTCAAACGGTAAGCAGCTGCGCATACTTGAAGACAATCAGTCAATAAAGGCCGAGGTTGCATCCGCGCGGCTCCCTAAAAGGGAATACATCAAGGTAACAGCTGCAGACGGTATCACACTCCTGAATGGCTGGATATTGAAACCCAACAATTTCAACCCCCCCTCCAAAAAAATATCCTGTGGTTATGATTCAATACAGCGGGCCCAACTCGCAGAAGGTGTTGGACAAGTACAGTGCAAGCTGGTATTATGCGCTGTTGAATGAAGATATTGTGGTGGCCTGTGTTGATGGTCGTGGAACAGGTGCTCGTGGCGCCAGGTTTCGTAAGTGTACGTACATGAACCTGGGTATCATTGAGTCAGATGATCAGGTAGCCGCAGCGCAATACCTAGGCTCGCTGAGCTATATCGATGCGGACCGTATTGGAATATGGGGGGGGTGGAGCTATGGGGGGGTTACAACGTGCTGATGAGTATGAGTCGCGGTGATGGAACACTCAAAGCCGGTGTAGCCATTGCGCCGGTTACAGACTGGCGCTTTTACGATTCAGTCTATACTGAACGTTTTATGCGTACCCCGCAACAGAACAGTACGGGGGGGTATATTAACGCCTCGGCAGTTGAACTTGCGGGCAGATTGCAGGGGAACCTTCTTCTTGTGCATGGCACAACCGATGACAATGTTCATTTCAGAATACCATTGAATACACACGGGCTCTTATAAAGGCGAACAAACATTTCGAGATGTTTGTCTTTCCCGATAAAGATCATTTTATTTCAGGCGGCAACACAAGTGAATATCTCTACGAAAAAGTTATAGGCTTTTACAGGTTGAATTTGTAGTATTCACTATTGTTATAATTTAACATGATCTGCTGCTGAATGGTAGAACCAATTCAGCGGCAGTTTTTTTTCCCGCCTAAACAAAAATGTCCATTTGTTGTTATTAATGGTGAAGTTTTCGTAATATTATATGGCTTTTCGTCTAAAATACATAGAATTATCAGGAATCCTGCATTCGGGCTTGTACCTATGCTTCTGTTTTCTATCCTAATATTGCACACCGATACTCGCTTGGCTGCAGGTGTTGGCTTGTCACTTTCATTGATTGGTTATTTTTTTAGTAAAAAAAATTCAGCCGCCTTATATATAAAATTTCCATTACTACTTTTATTGTGACGTTACTTCTGTCATTTTCATTTTTTTAATAGCCTGCCTCTGCTGAACAGATTTATGATAACCGAGATCGTTTTTTTTAATATCTCTTATTTTGATGAGGCTTTCCAGGGGGGAAGGATAGTGTTAAGGGTGGGCAAAGGACGAAACTATATATTGAAAAACTACATGAAGGAGTCTTTCGGGTAGCATTCAGACACAGTACGGCTTTCAATTCATCTTTTGCTTGTCCTGGTGTTTTATGTTACTGGTTCTCCTGAAGCCGTTTATGTTAATTCAACGACAGTTTGTTGCTCTTCCAGGCAATACTGGTGGCAGTCATAGCCATAGAGAGCGTTAGGTTATTTATTTTGGATAAAAAAACTCTATAAGGAGGAGTGGTTGCCTGTTGTAACGGAGAAAGGAGATGTGACGGGCAGGGTTGCCATGTCAATCACTAAGGATATGAAGAACAGATTCATGCATCCTGTAGTTCGTGTAGCACTAATTTATAAGGGGGGGAAGATCTATCTTAAGGAAAGGGATCATTCACGACTATTAGATCCCGGAAAACTGGATTACCCGTTTGAAAAATATATGCAGTATAACGACGAAGTGGATGAAACTTTGCGTTATAGCATAAGGAAAGAGTGTGGCAACAGTAATCTTCCACTTCGTTTTTTTATTGAAATATACTTTTGAAAATGAAATCACAAAACGGCTTATTTTTCTCTATGTAGCCGATATTGAAGATGAAAATATTTTCAACAGCTTGCAGCTTCAGGGCGGGAAACTATGGACCGTATCGCAGATTGAGGATAATACCGGTACCGATATTTATTCCGAGTGTTTTGAACTTGAATTTGAGTATTTAAAAAAACACAGTATTGCTGGCTCATCGATTTCGTAAAGTAAATTGAATAGAGTACCCTTCTACTGTTTTATAAACTATCAATAAAGCAATAGGCAGCTAAACTCACGTTCGGCTGCCTATTCATCGTTTAAATATAAAAAGAAAAAAAGTTATTTGTAAATTACCATTTATAAATGGCTGTTTTATTTTTAATAAAGATGATTCACCATCTCAGGAACCAGCTGCTCGCTTTTGATTGAACCTGACAGCTTTGAGAAGGAATTGAAATCGATTTTACCTGATACCGTAATAATGGTCAGTTTATCCTCCTCATCAAGCGAGATAAGAATCAGATTCTGCGTCTCTTCATCGTTTCTCTTCATCAAAACTGAAATTTTTGATGCTTTCTCGTTTACCGACACCACCTCTTCGTAATCGCCGAACTCAGCTTTTATCAGTTCATGTGCTTTTGCAAAGTAGTGTTTGGAATCTCTCTTGTTATCACTGCTTACGATATGTATACTGTTCAACTCTCTGAATGTTTTCTTCAGATCTTCATCATTAGTACTTGCCGCCATCTTTTCAAGCATTGCCTTCCCGATATTCACATTGTTCAGCGGACGCTTGTCTTCGGCATATTTTTCGATGAACAGAGTTACAAAGTCGTTCGCGAAAACCGTTGTGGTACACAATAAAACAAACAGTGTTAATAACGTCTTTCTCATAGATTCCCAATTTTATTCAATCCATCTTTTAACCTCAACAGTGTTGTTCAGCGAATCATCCATATCATTATCAAGTAAGTTGCTTAATGAGTCGATTGATGACCAGTCGATATTCAGATCATCAATATCCCTGATGGTCTGCATTGAAGCTGCTTCGCTCACCTGTAGAGCGTTAGACAGTTTCTCAAGTGCATATGTTGCCTGCTGCATAACAGCGTTGGGGGTCTTCAAATTTTTCAGTAAAATGCGGCTTATTGTTCTGACGTGTGATAAAGAACAGACCTGTACCCAATCCCACCAGTAACAGAACTGACGCGGCTATCCGCAGCAGAGGGGGTGTAAATCCGGATAGTGACATATCTGTTCTTATCGGTATCTTCTAAAGCTGCTTTCAGTTTATTATCGAAATTTTTGCTTAGAGTTACTGATTGCTCCATTCTGATATAAGAGAACAGAGGAATATACTGTTCCAGATCTTCAGGTACACCAACTCCCGAGAAAAAAATCCTGCAGTTCTTTCTCTTCCTCCAGCGTTGTTTCGCAATTCCAGTATCTCTCCAGCAATATATTTATATATTCACTATTCATTTATATTCTGATAACAGTTCTTTCATCCTTTTCTTGCTCTGTGAAGTGTTATTTTAACCAGATCTCCGCTTATAGATAGCGATTCGGATATCTTCTTATAACCTAA
>JMBX01000438.1_pt1 | contig 10519 bp, 12 predicted proteins | sample 616521 | NCBI WGS metagenome assembly JMBX01 (sample SAMN02727906, study PRJNA239997) | anaerobic digester metagenome | biome: anaerobic digester; isolation source: mesophilic anaerobic digester inoculated with municipal waste water sludge... | place: Germany: Bielefeld University, CeBiTec ...
AAACGGATTGACGGTATAATCCGATAGCCGTGCTGCTGAAGGTAGCGCGGCACACTATGAGCCGCCTTGGCAGGATCCCTGCTTAGTCCCACGACCGCCGCATTTTCAGGCGCAGAGCTTTTTCAATAGCAGTAGTCACAAGCAAACCCCCCCTTTCTTTTTCCAACCGGTAAACTATGATATACTATAAGCTAAATGGTATCTAAAGGAGAATAATTTTGCCCGAAACCTGTCTTATCCTGGACTGCCTTTCCCTCGTTTACCGTGCTTATTTTGGGTTGCCCACCACAATTAGGCGACAGGACGGGCAAGCGATCAATGCGGTACTGGGTTTCTACAATATGGTCTCTTCCCTGCTGGATCAGTTTCGGCCATCTTTTTTTTAATCATTGCCTCGGATCATCCTGACCCCCCCACTTTTCGCCACCTACTCTATTCTGAATATAAAGCGCAAAGACCTCCCATGCCCGATGAACTTCGCGGACAGTTACCCTTAATCGCTGAAATAATACACAGCCTGGAAGCGCCGCTAGTTAGGGTAGCGGGTTACGAAGCGGATGATGTGATCGGTACAATCAGTGCACGAGTACCCCACGGTGTGCATTGTTACATCGTCAGCAGCGATAAAGACACATTACAGCTTGTAACTGAGGATGTAACGGTTGTGTCGCCCAATAACCGCGCCAATAAAGTATTCACGCCGGAGCTGGTTACTTATGAAATGGGGGTGCCTCCCGAACAGATCCCCCCCGAACTCAAAGCCCTCATGGGCGATGCTAGCGACAATATACCCGGCATTCCTTTAGTGGGACCCAAAACAGCCGTTCGCTGGCTGACTGCCTACGGTTCGCTGGAAAACATCTTGTCAAATGTCCATCTGCTCCCGGGCAAGGCGGGCGAAAATTTGGCCAATAGGCAGCAGGACGCCTTACTTTATCGACGCCTGGCCACCATCCGCCGAGACGTGCCCGCTTTGTGCTGCTGGCGGGCGGGGCGTGTGGGTTTTGACGAAAACGGGTGCGGGAAACGCTGGACTCCGTGGGGGGATCAGGGCATCCGTCCCGAGGTGGGCTAAATCTAGTGGGCCGACAAATAACCCAATCGTTCAAGCTAATTTTCGCCCCCCCGGCCGTTTATAATTATCTGATTATTCTTGACATTCTGCCTCCTTGCCGCTAAACTGAAGCCGAAGGGGGTGATTTCCATCTGGTTGATTCTATTTCTGCATCTATTCGGATCACTGCAGCCTTATCAGGCCACCAAGTTTCAGGGCCTGCCCGCCCAAAAACGGACTGGGATTGCGGCCCCCCCGCAGCGGCGGCGACTGTACTTCTTCTAGCGGGCAGGGATGTGCTGCCTTGGCCGCAAACCGGGCCGATCATGGCGCTGCGCTGATTGAACTCTCCCGCTATCTACAAGATCACGGTTTAGCTGTAAATGCCTATGGCCTGGATTGGGACGATGTGCAATATTTTTTTTGGAGCATTCCCCCGGCCGCCCCTTGATTGCCCACAGCGGCCGCGCCGAAGGGCACTACCTAGTATTGTTGGGACTTACCGAAGGATGGCTTGTAGTGGCTGATCCCGGTTGGGGGGGTGTGCAAGCGATCGACCCCCGACAGTTTAGGAGGGAATTCAGCGGCTATGTTCTTCATTTCCCTTCCCTTCCGGCGCTGCCCGCAGTTGATGAACTTGTGCGGCGCACCGCCGGACGTCTCGACTTACTGCAGCAGTCTGTTTATTAATGCCAAGGAGGAAGATAATGCCGGTCCCGATGAAAAGATTACTCGTATGTTCGCTATTGCTCATTATATTCCTGTCCCTAGCCGTGCGTCCCTGCCAAGGGTGGTCATGGGCCTGCCAATTTGAAGTCTGGAGCTCGCCCTACCATGCCCACAAGATTTATGCCGGCGCACTCAACTGCAGCCGGTCGTTTTCTGCGAAACTCACCGGCGGGATAATTCTGCCCCCCTGCAGATCATGACCGGCTTAGAAGGGCAGGATCTTCAGCTGTTTTTCCCAGCCTGAAGCTGTGCTGGCGGCATCCCTTTCAGCGGGGGTAACGGGCAAACTGGAAATCAAGTGCGATCCCCCCCGGCAGCGGCAAATTCAAGTTGACGGGGGGGGTAGAGGTTTTGTCCGATCCCCTTTTAATCCAGTACTCGATCACGCGTCAAGGTGGGGGGGCAAATCATCTTAACGTTGGCGCCCTTTTGCCGTAAACGAAAGATGGGCCCTGGGAGCCCATCTAAAATACGGGAAAAATCCCCCTTTTAACCTATCAAATGCACCACATCGCCTCCTGGGGGGGCGGTACCGCTAAATTCAATTACTCCTCTTCCCGGACGGCGCACTGCAGTGCCTGGGCCTAGAAATCGCTTTCTGATATTTTTCCAGTTCGTCCAGCAATTCTTCAAATACTTGCATGGCCTGGACAATGGGTTTAGGTTCACTCATGTCAACACCGGCGGCCTGCAGAAGCTGCAGGGGATAAGCGGAACCCCCCCGGCGCCCAGGAAACTGAGGTACTTATCCACAGCCGGCCTTCCCTGCTCTAGGATCTGCTCTGCCAAAGAAACCGCGGCAGAAAATCCGGTCGCATACTTGTAAACATAAAAAGGCCTATAAAAATGGGGGAATGCGGGCCCATTCCATGGCAATCAGTTCGTCTACAACCAAATCATCACCGAAATATTTTTTTGTTTAAATCGTAATAAACCTCACTCAGTTGATCCGCTGTCATAGATTCGCCCCCCCGGCCTATTTTGTCATGGACGATCATCTCAAATTCCGCAAACATCGTCTGCCTGAACACCGTCCCCCTAAATTGTTCTAGATAATGATTGAGCAGATACGCTCGCTGCCTGGGAGCCTCCGTTTTTTTCAGCAGATCGTCAATTAGCAAGGCCTCATTAACGGTGGATGCCACTTCAGCAACGAAAATCGTGTACCGAGCGTTTATGAACTCCTGATTCCGGTTTGAATAATAGCTGTGCATTGCATGGCCCAGCTCATGGGCAAGGGTGAACACATTATCCAATGTTTTTTTGGTAATTCAAAAGAACATAGGGGTGTACACCATAGGTACCCGAAGAGTAGGCGCCGCTCGTCTTGCCCCGATTTTCCATCCAATCAATCCAACCCTGATTAAAACTTTTGTTCAAATCGCTCAGATACTCATCGCCTAACGGGCGCAATCCTTTTGTACCGTTTCCACAGCTTGTGGTATGTCAAATTCCACTTGCTCGTCCGCCACCATGGGCACATATAAATCATACATATGCAGCTCATCCAGCTTGAGCAGCTTTTTCCTCAAACGCACGTAACGATGGAGTAGGGGCAGATGCTCGTTGATCGAATCAACTAGGTTGGTATAGACCTCGGGTTTTACATTGTCCGCGTGCAAAGCCGCCTCTAGAGAAGAAGGGTATTTGCGCGCCCGGGAAAAGTAAAGCTGTTTTTTTACCGCGGCCAAATAGGTAGCCCCTAAAGTGTTTTTCCATCCGCGGTAGGTGGTGTACATAGCCTCAAAGACATCTCGGCGCACTTCCTGATGGCGCGATTCTAAAAGTTGGATATAGCGGCCATGGGTCAATTCAACCAATTGGCCTTCATCGTTCTTAACCCGGGGGGAAATTTCAAATCCGCATTGTTGAACATCTGAAAGATATTACCCGGGGGGGCCTGCGCAAGTTCACCCGCCGCGGCTAATAGTTCTTCCTGTTCCGCCGGGAGAGTGTGCGGTTTCATACGCAAGATATTGTCTAAATGATGCCGGTATACTTCCAGTTCCGGAAGCTGCTCAATCCAGCGTACGACATCCCGGGGGGGGTCCAGTGCCAGGATCTCCGGCTGCAAAACGCCCCCCCGGCGCTGTTGAATTCCACTGCTATGCGCATGGCCTGATCCGCGTACCGCTGATAGCGCGGTTCAGTGTTATCCTCATCCTGCCTCATGTTTGCATAGGAAATGAGACGGCTTAACCGCTGTGTGATCTCGTCTCGTACCTGCAGCGCGTGCAGCAGAGTCTGGGCAGATGTAATTGTACCCCTTAAATTTTGAATTTCGTCTTTATGCGCCCTGATTTGGGCCAGCTCCGTTTCCCATTCCCGGTCAGTGGCGAAAATATCTTCCAGTCTCCATTTCAATTCCTCCGGTATTTCTTGCCGCGTCGGCAGTTGCCCCCATCCTTATCGCTCCTTTGTTTGTTATACTGACTGATCTTTTCTCTGTAAGGCAAAATTTCCCTGCCTAGGCAATTAAAACAGGAACAGGCACCCTTAATGTGGAAATGAATATTGAGGTGATGCCAATGAGTACGGCCCGGATTTTTGCTCTTGATATCGGAACCCGAGAAATTGCCGGTCTATTGATGTCCCCCCCGACAGATGAGGGTTTTGCAATCATGCACGCTTCAACCCACCGGCAGCTGCCCGGGGGCAATGGCGGATGGCCAAATCCACCGCATCGATGCCGTTGCTCGAGTGATTGCCAAAATAAAAGACGAATTGGAGCAGGCTGAGGGCGTTACTTTGGAAAAAGCGGCCGTCGCCGCCGCGGGGGGGCGTTCTCTGATTACTGAAATTGGTGTGAGTACCGTCACGTCTGCTTTAAACCAGCGTTTTTCCGCCGCCGGCATCAAATCACTGGAGTTGGAAGCAGTGTGGAACGCTGTTAAGAAACTGTCCGCTAACGGTGGAAAAGGCGCAATGGACAGCTACCTTTGTGTCGGCTACAGTGTCACCCAACGTTATCTCGACGGGGGGGAACCCATTGGTTCTTTGATCGATCATCGAGGTAGAGAAGGAAAAGTGGAGGTCATTGCCACCTTCTTACCTCGTATTGTCATTGATTCGCTCAGCACCGCCCTTGAGAGTGCCGGCTTAAGCATGGATTCGCTAACTTTAGAACCTATAGCCGCGATGCACCTAGTGGTACCCGCTACGATGCGCATGCTGAATATTGCCCTGGTAGACGTGGGCGCGGGCACCTCCGATCTGGCTATTTCTGCGGAAGGGACGATTAAGGATTACGGTATGGTCTCTCACGCGGGCGATGCTATTACCGCGGGCATCGCGGAACAATTTTTATTGGATACAAAAGTGGCTGAGCGGGTAAAAACCGAACTCCGGCCGGACCGGACATATGAGTGCGAAGATGTGTTTGGAAACACTTTAACAATATCCTACCGCCAACTGCTGGAAACAATTCAACCCCCCATGTGCAGGTGTTAGCGGACAAGATAGCCCGCAAGATTTTGGAGTTAAATGGCGGCGCCCCCCTAAGGGCGTGATCCTAATTGGGGGGCGGCAGCCTCACGCCCGGGCTCGCAGAAACACTGGCCCAAAGCCTAAGCCTGCCTTCAACTTTGGTGCGAGTGCGCAACCGCTCCAGTTTGGAAAATATCGTGGGCGTGCCCGACTTCCATGGGCCTCAGACGATTACACCCATGGCTATAGGCGTAACGCACCTGGACGGCCGGGGTATGCAGCTCATACGAGTGAGCGTCAACGAACAGCAGCTGCAGGTTTAAAAATGGCATCTTCAACTGTGGGCGACTCTTTATTATATGCCGGGATAGTTCCCGGAGAATTCGCCGGTAGGCCGGGCCGGGCCTATACGGTAGAACTAAATGGTCGCTGCATTCCCCCCCTGCCGGGAACTTTGGGCAGGCCGGCAGCGATCTTAAAGAACGGGAAGGCCGCGGGTTTAGATACCCCGCTCCGCGATGGGGGGGATCAGATCACGGTCCTTCGAGGTAAAGCGGGGGGGAGCCGCCCGGCGTTACGCTCGAGGAATTAACGGATATTTCTGCCCACAGTTTCCGGTTCACTCTGAACGGATCAGCGATTGAGGTCAAACCGCAGATTCTGGTTAACGGCGAAGTCCGTCCCCCCGGACTATATTGTGCGCGATCGGGACAAAATCGCTCTGGGGGGGCCCATAACTGATTTGCGGGCCTGTTTGAATATCTGCGCATCCCCCATTGAACAAGAAATCCGCTTTTATCTTAATAACGAGCCTAAAACCGCGCTGGAACGGCTTAGAATTCTGGTTGACGGAGTTGAACAATCACTGCGCGCCCACCTGCGAAACGGGGGGGCAAAAGTGGAATACGAGCGCCCGGCTGTAGCCTCAGGGAAGTCCTGGGCCCGCCGGAAGAAGAAGCATCAGAAAACATTGCTGTGCTGATCAACGGGGGAAGAATTCGAATTGGCTCCCAAACTCACCAATCCTACCGTGAACGGAAAACAGATCACTCTTGATTATAAAATAAGGCCCCCCCTCGGACCGAATCAAATATGTGCCTAGCCCGGCCGGAGCCTTGAATTCTTACATTGTAACGGATATTTTTCGAAACTACGAACCGGATGCGGAGTTCTTGCGCCAAGGCGGCACAATCCTTCTCAACGGAAAAGAAGTGGGGGTTCACTGCGCCAATCAAACACGGTGATGTGCTGAAACTAGTACCCTATGGGGGGCCGATACCGCAAACTCCTGAATGCCGGCCACGTACGGGCCAATCTCATAAAGGCCAAAACAAATAACAGCCCGCCCGGATTCTAGATAAAAATCCTGGTCCGCCAGGAACTCATCTGCCGTGAATTCCCGGATGAAAACCGCTGCGGTTCTGCGACCACCTTAGCATTAATTATTTCTGCCGCCCTTTCCAACTCCGCCTCCGTTGCAAAAAAATCCCGAAAACGAAGGTGTTCTCCGGTGGTCAGATCAAGATTAATGTAATCGCGTACTGTCATTCCATGGGCGCCGCCCGTGTATGTATAGGTTTGAATCACCAGGCTCAACAGGCCGCCGCTGTTCAATTTAAGATCGAACCGGATAATGCCCTCAAAGGGGGGCGTGAAACTCAAATCCCGCCTGCTCCGATTGATGGGCAATTTCGCGCAGTTCAGCTGTGAATTGCTCCGCAAAATCAAGCAATTTCTGATTAAACCGACCCTGCCAGGCCGCATCCGCGGCACCGATAATCTGAGGCAAAGCCACGTCTATCTGCAATTGAGGACTGCGCAATTCATAAACATACTCATAAACCTGCTCCCGATTGGGAAAGCCCTTTCCCATCCTATCCCAGAGGGTCTCTGCTCTAACACCCGGACACGCCCCCCCAAGGATTACCGCCAACACTAAAACAAACATTAGTCTCTTTCTCATCATGTACCCCCCCGCCAAGACAATTCTGCTAACGGGGGGGTACCCATTCCTGCTTTAGATTTTTGTGCCTAATGCGATCGACATAAACGGCATGTTTGCAGTGAATGCGAATTAGTTTAGAATTTTCGTTGACGGGCCAGGGGGGGCTGTGAGAAATTGCTGCCGCATATTGCGGATTATCCTGCTCCAATACTTCGCCCTGACCGAAAAACTGCACACCGTGAACCTTGCGGCAGTCTCCATCGAACCGTGAGGAGATAAGCAGGCAGACGCTGTTATCCGCCTCTAGATTAGTAAATTTGCTGCCCCCCTTCGGACTGCACAAACAGATTTGACTCCCCATCCAGAAAATATCTCACCGGGCTAACCCTTAGACCTGCCGGCCCCCCTTGTACCGAGCGCACCACTATCTCGACTGCGGATGAACCGGTTGATCTCCTCCGCCAGCTGCTTTTGGGAAAGCTGTTCCATGAGTGTTGAGGACATCGCCACGCCTCCCAAGCTATTTTAAACTTAGAATGCCCGCGAAAACACAAAAGCATGCCCCCCCGCCACACCTAATAGCCCAAACGGCGGCGCCAATCCAACTCAGGCCGTCTTCTGCCCCCCCGCAGCACTTGGAGGAGGATAGTAAATTTGCGATCACCTCCGCTCTTAAAGGAGAACCGTTTGTGAGCAGCGATGACAGATACGCCCCCCCTTAGCCGGTGCTAGGGCCGCCTCCTTAAGCCTAACCCGAGGAAATAGGAGCGCTATTAAATGACGGACCCGTTCGTAAACGATCTCTGACCCCCCCAGCAAAACCGGGCCGTAAAGGCCAATTACCGATTCCTGTGCTTCAACGCGCCCAATCACCTGCGCCAATAGTTCGACCAAATCATGTGCCACATCATACGCGACCTCCAAAGCTAACGGGTTGCCCCCCCGATTTGCCTGGCTATCCAAAAATCACAGATAAAGGCGAGACGAGCGGGTTTGGGCAGCCGCAGGCCCATCTCCAAAAGAAATTGCGTCTCGCGATAGGCCCAGACATGGCGGCCCGCTTTTATCTTTTTTTAAAAATCGCGTCTGCAAATCCCAAGCGGGTCCATTCTGCCGCAGAGAATAACGCAGCCCACTGCCATCTTCGAACAAAACCAACCCGGAGCGGCCGCCCACTAAGACGATCCTGTTCAGCGCCCCCCCGAAATACCCATGGTACAGCTGATCGAAAACTTCTCAAAACGCACCCTGGTGTTGGAGAAAAAAAATTATGGACAAGGCCAAATGTCTCCAAATTATTATGCATAGAATCCGATTTGAAGGTGATACACACGCAAGCAAGGTTGTGCCTTTCCCGCCAACCAACCGTATCCGCAAGAAGGCGTTTCAGATTCTCTCGTGCCCGCGGTACGCCGCACAAACAAAAGTTTACCGACTCGCCCACGCCGGTAGCGATTATTCGGCCCCGCGAATCACCCACAACCGCCGTCGAAAAATGGTTGTTGTCCGCAACACCAACAAAGAGTTCGTTACCCATAAACACCCGCCACAGTAGTCAAGCTTGTCCCTGGTTCATCTTCCTTGATAATTCTGTCTATTCTGCCCGTTATTCACTCCTGCCGACTACCTAAGGCCCTCCTCCCAATTATGACTTATTTTTCCACCTTTCGATTGTAACATATTTTTTTTACATAATTCCTACCCCCCCTTTAATGATTTCCCTACATGGTGATTTTTGTTGATTTTTGACCCCCCCACTCAGTTATACTAAGGACGAGTTGCAAAGACGAAGGGGGAACGTTATCATGAACTGGGAATTAATCTCTTTACCAATTATGGCTGCCCTAATTGGCTGGGGTACGAATGTGATTGCCATCAAAATGCTTTTCTGGCCCCGCAGGCCCATCAAAATCCTGGGCTGGGAATTCCTCGGTGTACTGCCCAAACGGCAGGCGGAGATCGCCCGGAGTATCGGGGGGGAGGTTCTCGATGAGGATCTACTGCCCACCGGCGAGCTCATTGAAGCGGTCAACACACCGGAAACACGTCAAAAGTGACCAAATTGGTCACAGGCAGCATCGCGGCTAAGATCGATAGAATCCTGCCCCCCCGGTTCATAGCTAACTACGCCGGTGACAAAATTAAAGACCATCTAGAAGACATGATCGGCGGGGGAAATGGAGAACCTTTTCAATCAACTCGGAGATGCGGTAGGCCGGGAGCTGCAGGAACAAAAACTTCTGGGCAGCCTTGTGGAGGCTAAGATTACCACCTTCAATCTTGTCGAACTGGAATCACTGGTCTTGAAGGTGGCCAAGAATGAACTGCGGTATATTGAGGTCTTCGGCGCAGTGGTGGGGGGGCTGGTCATTGGTATTATGCAGGTGCTTTTCCTTGTTTTTTTTGTAATGACATCGAAAAAAAGGTGCCCCCCAAGGGAGCACCTTTTTTTTATAACCTACTTTTTGATGAAAATTTGAGTGACATAATAAGTAACTCCGCGCTTAACCACACCGACGCCTATGTGAGTATACCCCGAATGGAGAATGTTCACTCTATGGCCGGGGGGGCTGCCCATAAAAAGAGGATGAACGCGGGCAATACTTCCCGTTACCGCAATATTTTCGCCGGCGCGAGAGTAGCTGATTCCGGCACTGTTTAGCATTGTATACACGGTACCGTATGTGGGGGGGGAAACGTGATCGAAATAGTTGTTTACGGCCATATCCCGGCTTTTCATCTTGGCCAAAGTGATTAAACCTGTGTCAAGAGATAAGGCGTTAAGGCCGTTCTTGACCCGCTCCTCATTAACCTGAGTAAATACCCGCTGTTCGTCGGCTGTCAGCGATGAATTTGGCGGAGGAGTGGGTTCAGTTGGCACCTCCGGGTTTACGGGCGGAGTACCCGGGGGGGATGGAGCGGGCGGTTGAGTTGAGGGGGGCCAAGAGGGTTGGCTGAGCTCGGGCCACAGAATTTGACCCCCCAAGCCGAATCACCGGCGCCACTAGGCGCGCTCGGGGGCCCACCAGTTCCAGGAACTTGCGCCCACAGAGGACACTAAAAACAGTACGAGGACAAAGCTAAGTAAAAAGCTGCGTTTCACAATTATTTCCTCCTTTGCAGTATTTCAATTCCAGTGTAACAAAAAAATGGCAGAAGAACCGAACGGTAACTTCTGCCATTGTCCTATTGCTTTTTGGACTGCATCGTCTGTAACGCTTGGATAATCTCTGCAAAAGAAAAGACACCTTTTGAAAACACTATTCCGTTAATAACCACAAGCGGCAGTGAGGTTTCGGCCCCCCATGGGCTTTGCCGAGCCTCAGTGCTGTCAACAGCCACAAACCGCACCCACAACCCCCCCC
>JMBX01000439.1_pt1 | contig 10516 bp, 19 predicted proteins | sample 616521 | NCBI WGS metagenome assembly JMBX01 (sample SAMN02727906, study PRJNA239997) | anaerobic digester metagenome | biome: anaerobic digester; isolation source: mesophilic anaerobic digester inoculated with municipal waste water sludge... | place: Germany: Bielefeld University, CeBiTec ...
CTAAAGTTACCGTCTTATTCCCATTGTTTAATCCAAGTAAGTATTTTCCTTCATATATTCCTTTCCAGCCATTGACTTCCAATTCTTTTAAGGTTTCTTCTACACCTCCATCCCCATAGTAGGAAATAGTCTCAAGAGTATCTAAGTTTATTACAAAATGCTCCATTTCTATTCCTATTTTAAAATCCTTTTTATTCTTTTCATTGTCTTTAAAATATTTAGCTATCTCTTCAACTTGCTTTATATAATTCAATTTTAATCTCCCCTTTAATTACTTTCGTTATATATTATACATATCTACATAGTAAATTTATACCCATTGAAGGTATTATTAAAAAATAATAAAATAGCCTGTTTTAAAAACAGACTATTTTATAAGATTATATATAATAGCTTTAGTTATTTCCTTTAGTTTTTCTACACTCAACTCCATCTGTATTCCTATTTTCCCACCACTAACAACTATAGTTTCTAAACTTAAAGCTGATTCATCAATAAAGGTAGGGTATTCCTTTTTCATTCCAATAGGAGAACAACCTCCTCTAATATATCCTGTATATTTGGTTATATCATTTACATGAATCATATCTATCTTTTTTTTCCCCCCCTGTTGCCTTTGCGGCTTTCTTAAGATCTAATTCTTCTGCTACAGGAATTATAAACACATATATATCTCCACTACTCCCTTGAGCTACCAAAGTCTTAAACACTGTCCTAGGATCTTTTCCTATCTTTTCAGCAACAGAAACCCCCCCATCTATTTTCCCATCAGTATTGGTATAAGTTATGATATCATATTCTATTTGATGATTGTCTAATATACGCATAGCATTAGTCTTTACTTTAGACATGTAATTCACCTTCTTCAATAATTTTCTCCTTTGAATATATTTTAACATTCCATAGCTAATCCTGTAAGATTAACCTCTCTAGCTCCAAGGGTTCAATATATTTACCATCTTTATATGCTCTCATATTTCCACCGGAAATTTCGTCAATTAAAGCAATCTCTTGGTCTTCTCCCACTTTCCCAAATTCTAGCTTAATATCGTAAAGCTCGATTCCCTTTTTAGCTAGTTCCTCTTTTATTATATTGCTAATTTTTATAGTAAGTTCCTTCAATATTTTGTATTCATCATGGGATAATATACCTAACATATGGAGTGCATCTTCTGTAATAGGGGATCTTGACGTTTATCATCTTTTAAGGTTATTTCTACAAAAGCATCTAGGGGCTGGCCTTCTTTAGCATATAATCCATAACGTCGTATAAAGCTTCCTACCGCCCTATAGCGACATATTACCTCTAGTCCATGCCCAAATACTTTAGCTGGTTTTACTATCATTGTAGCCTCATCAATATTAGCATCTATGTAATGGGTTGGTATTCCTTCCTCCTTTAATATTTCAAAAAAAATATTTTGATAACTTCAAACCAGATTTACCAGCACCTTCAATGGTTAATCCAACAGTATTAGCCCCCCCTGGATCAAATACACCATTCTCACCTGTTACATCATCTTTGAATTTTAAAAGGTAATTCCCATCCTTTAATTTATACACATCCTTTGTTTTACCTTTGTTTATTAGTTTCATAAATTCGCCTCCAAATCAATTGTTTTCAATATACCATATAATATATTATATACTAATTTTTTTTAATATTAACAAATTAGATTTATATATTCTAACTTAAACCTTCTTTAAGCTTTTGTAAGAATTATAGGAAAGAATAAAATAAAATGTTATAATATAATGAATCCTATAGATTATCAATTGGAGAGGATGAACAATATGAATATTTTAATCGTGGATGATGAAAGGCTTATTGTAAAGGGGGGGCTTAAACACAGTCTAGAACAACAAGGATATAATGTAATTCCCGCATATGATGGTGCCGAAGCTTTATATAATTTGGAAAACAAACAAGTGGATTTTATCATTTTAGACTTAATGCTTCCCGATATAGATGGGATGATATTATGTAAAAGGATTAGGGAAAATTATGACATACCTATATTGATGCTTACGGCAAAAGATGGAGATTATGATAAGGTTTTAGGTTTTGAATTTGGAGCCGATGACTATATGACAAAACCTTTTAACACATTGGAATTAATAGCAAGGATAAAAGCAATAACTCGAAGAGTTGAAACTAAAAAAAAGAAAGTATGATATTATCAATAGAGGAATTAACTATCAATCTGGGAGAAAGAAAGATATATATAGATAATGATGAAATTAAACTAACTCAAAAGGAATTTGATATGCTTTATTTACTAGCAAAAATCCTGGCAGAGTATTTACTAGAGAAGAGATATTTTCTCAAATCTGGGAAGAAGAACCTTTAGATATTCGAACTATAGATGTTCATATTAAAAATCTTAGGGAAAAAAATTGAATTAGATGTTAAAAATCCCAAATATATTATGACCAAGTGGGGAGTTGGTTATTATTTCAATAAGAATTAAAATGCTCATCATATATAGTTTGATTGCTGTATTAGTCTTTTCTATATTTGGTGTGTTGGTATTAAATAATTATAAGTCTAAACAAATAAAAAAATGAGGAAATACGATTGTTTCAAACGGCTAATATTGTTGCAGATACTTATAAAGGAAATATGGAAGATATAATATTTGCAAGAATCATGGTAAAAAGTTATGGGAAACAGGCCAATGCTAGAATATTAGTGGTAGATGCTAATAAAAAAAGTATTAATAGATAACTACAATAGTTATATTGGTAAGACCTTAGACAATGATGAAATTAAATCCAGTCTCAAAGGGAAATCTAAATCTGGATTATATAATATTGAACAAAAAAATGTTCTCCAATTGTCAGTACCTATAACCATGAATACTGGCCTTGAGACAAAAGTAATTGGTGCTGTACTTATATCTGCTTCTATGGAATCTATATATAGTGATATAGAAAATTTGAAAAAAGACATATTAAAAATCTCTTCCTTTGCACTAACAATATCTATAGTATTGACAGCTATTGCAACTAATAGCATAACTAAGCCTTTAAGGAATTTAAGTTATGGAGTCAAAAGGATTGCATCAGGTGATTTAGGGTATAAAGTAAACAAAGGTTCTAGGGATGAAATTGGACAACTTGTAGACTCTTTTAATAATATGAGTCATAGGCTATACAGCATAGAAAAAAATAGAAAAGATTTTATAAATAGCATATCTCATGAATTAAAGACCCCTCTCACCTCCATTAGAGCTCTAATAGAATCCTTATCTATAGGAAATAATGATTTAGAAACTTATGATGAGTATTTAATGGATATATACGAAGAAACCAAAAGGATGGAAGATTTAGTAAACTATCTAATGGGGGGGTCTTTAAAACTTGAAGATATTATACTGGATATTAACAAAGAAGATATTGGACAAATTATTGATGAAACCGTTAAACTTATGGAACCCTATGCAGAAAAAAAATAATGTAAAATTGCAACTAAACAATGAAGTTAAAGGTATAGTAGTTAAATGTGATAAAAATAGAGTAAAAGAAGTTCTAATCAACTTAATAGACAATAGCATAAAATATAAGGATGAAAAGAAGAATTATCATTTTATATCAATAATTGGAAGAAATAATGGAGATAATATAACCTTAATAATAGAAGACAATGGATTAGGTATTAAAAAAAGAAGATTTAACCAATCTATTTGAAAGGGGGGGATTTAGAGTTCTAGAAGGTCATGTTCCCAATGATAAAAGTATAGCAGGATATGGCATTGGCCTTGCATTGGTAAAAAACATAATTGATAAGCATGGTTGGTCCATATCCGCAAAAAGTACTATAAGTCAAGGTAGTACATTTACTATAACTATACCTGTATAATTAATGAAATATATTTTTATTGTTTTTAATAATTTCTTAATAAATATTCACAAGAACTTAAAATTTATATTATATAATATGGATAAAGAAAGGAGTGGATAACATGAAAAAGACTTTTACTATGTTTCTAATCATTGTACTTGCTTTTAGTTTAGTTGCTTGCAGCTCCAAAGAGGAGCCAACTAATGAAAGTAATGATAATATAATTGAAGAAAATGGTGATAATGATATAATAGATAAGGTGGAGGAAGATGATACTGAAGAAAAAAAATCAAGTAGTTGAACCTACTCCAAAAACTGATAGTGAAGAAGTAATTCTATATTTTGCAAATAACGAGTATATAAATACTGGAGATGAAAGCTTAGAAAAACTTATTCCAGAAAAAAAGAATTGTGGAATATGGGGATATATCCTTAGAAGAAGTCATTGTAAAAGAACTGATGAAAGGGCCAAAAAAAAGACAATTTAAGTACTGTGATACCTACAAGTATAAAATTGTTGGGAGTAGAAGTATCTAATGGTACTGCTTTTGTAAACTTCTCCCAAGAAGGTTTGTTTGGTGGATCTATGGAAGAGTATTTCACAGTAAACCAAATAGTAGGTAGCCTATTAGAATTAAATAATATAGATAGAGTACAATTTTTAATAGATGGGGGGGAAAAAGCTGAATCGTTGATGGGACATTTTGACATATCAGAGCCTTTTGAAAGTATACAAGACTAACAAGAACCTCCTTCAAGGATATCCTTAGAAGGAGGTTCTTGTACAATAAAATCTCTAGTATGATAATATATATATAGGAGTACATTCAATTGCTAAAATTATTAAAACATCCTTATAGAAAGGAGAGATTATAAATAGACCACAATAATATCGATATCTTAAAAGAAGAAAAGAAGAAAGATATTAAAAAAAATTAATTGACACAGGTAAAAAAAAGATGGATTTCTTACCTATGATGAGATAATGGACTGCTTTGAAGATGTAGACCTTGATGCTGACCAAATAGACGAGCTATATCAGAGTTTAGAAGAAATAGGTATTGATATAATAGATGAGGAAGTAGAGGATGAAGCAGAAGAGGATACGGAAAAGGATACAGATGATAAAAATATTAAAGTTGATACATCTAAAATAGATGTGGGAGACCCTGTTAAAATGTATCTAAAAGAAATTGGGAAAATACCCTTGCTTACAAGGGAAGAAGAAGTAGAATTAGCTAAGAGGATTGAAGCTGGGGGGGATGAACTTGCAAAAAGGGAATTAGCCGAAGCAAATTTAAGATTAGTAGTTAGTATTGCTAAAAAATATATAGGCAGAGGTATGTCCTTTTTGGATTTGATTCAAGAAGGAAATCTAGGACTTATAAAAGCAGTAGAAAAATTTGACTACACAAAAGGATATAAATTTAGTACCTATGCCACCTGGTGGATAAGGCAATCTATTACAAGGTCTATTGCAGATCAAGGCAGAACTATAAGAGTACCAGTTCATATGATCGAAAATATTAACAAACTAACTAGAATACAAAGGCAATTAGTACAAGAACTTGGAAGAGAACCTACTCCAAAAGAAATAGCAGAACAAATGGACATGGAAGTAGATAAGGTAATAGATATGATAAGAATAGCACAAAAGCCCATATCCCTAGAAACCCCCCCTATAGGAGAAGAAGAAGACAGCCAACTAGGGGACTTTATTGAAGATGATCATATAGAGTCTCCAGATACAGTAACTACACAAATTATGTTAAAAGAACAGCTTTTACAAGTCTTAGATACCCTAACTCCCAGAGAACAACAGGTATTAAGGTTGAGATTTGGTTTAGATGACGGAAGAACTAGAACTTTAGAGGAAGTAGGTAATGTATTTGATGTTACAAGAGAAAGAATACGTCAAATTGAAGCAAAAGCTCTTAGAAAACTAAAACACCCAAGTAGAAGCAGAAAATTAAAAGATTATTTAGAAGAATAAAACAAGGAATGGGGGGGAAAATCCATTCCTTGTTTTATTTTATCTTATTTATCCATACAATAAAATTATCTACTACTTCATCTAGATTTCAAAATCAATCTATTGCGTTTTTAATATACTTTTTTTATTTCATCATTTCAGTATCTAGTATTAAATAATTAGCCCTATGAATATAAAGGCTCTTTCCATCGATATTAAGCCTAGTCATCTTTGGTAAATCATCAGGGACTGTTACATATACCCTTTCCCCCTTGATATACAGCAATGGGTATTCCCATCTGACTTGATATGATAATGGTCTTCTTCTTTCCAATTTTATTCTTTATATCGTTAATAAACCTGTCAATAGGCACTAATCCACCACCACTATCCACGGCTATATCTTTAGGCGTTTCAAAATCTTCCACCATATCTAATCCATCTTCTGCAAATATTACAGTATTTCCCACTTGGAACATCTGTTTCCCATTGATAGTAATCTCCAACACTCCAGATTGATATCCTGTTGATGATGAATCAATATTGGCTTTATTCTCTAAAAGTCCTACTGTCACCTTTTACCATTTAGAGCCAAAATCTTATTAGCATAGTGATCATAAGCGGTAATTTCAAAATGTACCCCCCCTACTAATTCCCCTTTCATCACTTTAATCTTGTCCCTAATAGCAGCACAACCTGTTAAACTTATTATAATTGCAATCATAATAAGTGTAAGTATTAGTTTTGATGATTTTATTCTTGTTGTTTTCATTGTTCTCCCTTTATAATTTTTATTTTTATTTTTCTATTCCTTGGCCCATCAAATTCACAAAAATAGATGCCTTGCCATATGCCAAGGGCTAACTCTCCTCTTTCTATTATAACATTACACGATGAACCCATTAGGGATGCTTTTATATGGGCATGGGAATTGCCTTCCATATGCCTATAATCCCCCCCTAATACTGGAAATACCTCATTTAAACTAGATAATATATCATGCACCACATCAGGATCAGCATTCTCATTAATGGTAATTCCTGCAGTAGTGTGGGGGGGTATAGATATTATAACCAATCCTTCCTTTACTCCACTTCTTTTTACCTCATCTTGCACAATGTGGGTAATATCAACAAATTCTTGAGATCTAGTGGTTTTTATACTATATTCCATATACACCTCTCCTCTAATTTCATCCTTTTATTAATTATAGCACAATATATATTTATTTTAAGCTAACTGCTATATGTCCTCCAATATTTTTATTATTGCTGAATCCATATAAGGCAACCCTTCTTTCGATAAAATGCCTAGATTTTTTATGGTATCTTCTATAGTATTTCCTATAATACCTGTATTTGGCTTTGCTATAACATTTTCCATAGCTAAATAGGCAGATATAACTGCTACTTCTGCAGAAGTAGCTAGTTTAAAAGAGCAGGTTTCCTTTGCCCCATCACATATCATACCTGTTAAATTAGCAAGCATATTTTGGCATGCTCCCTCTATTTGAAAATCTTTTCCCCCCTAGGAGCCACGTAATCCCTCCACTGGCACCAATTCCTGCTGCAATGGCACAACCACACATAGCTGACAATTTTCCCGTATATGCCTTTACATATCTATTTATCATATGAGCAAAAAATATAGCTCTTATCAACTTGTCTTCTTCTATCTCTTCCTCTTCTGCTACCACTACAATAGGCAATACCACGCCTATTCCTTGGTTTCCACTTCCTCCGCTGGTCATTATGGGGGGGCAATTCCCTCCCCCCCATTCTAATATCTGCTGCAGCTGCTGTTAATATTCTAGCCTGAGTTGGAGCATTGTTAGATAATATACCCCCCCTTTCCTCTAGTCTTTTTAATGTATATCCAATCTTTGCACCCCCCCTATCCCAATTTAAACCCTCTTCTGCTGCTTTTTTTTATTCATCTGGATTCCAGCTTTTATAAATTCCAATTGTTCAATGGGTATCATTTCGCTAATGCGTCTAATCTCCTTAAAAGTCAATCCATTTAAAATATTGCAAACCTTTTTGTCTTCATCTTCTATCCTATCCTCAAATACAAGTTCTCCATTTACCTTGATTTGTTCAATATGCTCATGATTATCTTTCAATACTACCTCTATCTTTTCACTATTAGTAGTTACAACTATATTTACAAATACCTCAGGCACATCTCCTATATATTCTAATTTTATCTTATTAGCCTCAATCATTTTTTTGAGCCTCTTCAATAATTTTATCATCTATATCCTTTAAAACCATAAGACCATATTTCCTATCTCCTCCTAATACTCCTAATGCCGCTGCTAAATCCAATCCCCCCCATCTATTTGTATTAGGAATTAAAACAAACTTCCCATTTTTAAATATATTTTTACTCACTAGTACCTCTATACTTTTTATAGTATCTGTTATATAGTCCCTTGTTGCTGCTCCTGCTAAAGCCACAGCTATAGGCTCAGTGCATCCCAAAGCAGGAGTAGAATCCTGTTTTATCATTTTAACTAGAGTGGCTATAAATTTATTATCCAATATCAACACCATCCTAAATGTAGTTTATATATATGGTGTTGCAAAAAGTATACCAATTAAACAAAACCTCTGTGCCTATGTATTCCCCCCCTTGCCTTAACTATTTTGTCAACATAAAATAATTCTCATAAATGCAAAATATCCATGAGAATTACTATACTAGTTCATATACTCCAATGATATTGGAGACATAATTTGCAATAATGCAAATTAATTCCCATTATTGCAAATTGTATTTATTTAACTTTCTATATAAAGTGGATAGATCAATTCCCAGCATTGAACAGATTTTTTTCTTTATCCTTAGTGGTATTCCCATAAGTTTTTAGATAGGATCTTAATATGCTTTTCTCATAATCATCTATAATTTTCTTCAAACTATCAGCTTTATGATCTTCATTATTTAGATATTCTTTTATATTGTAAGGCAAATGCTCTAATTTTATTTCCCTATCCCCTACTACATTAACTAAATATTCTATGACGTTTTCTAACTCCCTTACGTTTCCAGGCCAGTTATATATATTAAAGGCTTCCCTTGCTTCTGTAGAAAGATGCTTTAACTCCTTATCCAATTTCCTGCAATATTTCTTGATCAAATAATCACTCAACTTGTCTATATCCCCCCCTATCCTTTCCCTCAAAGGTGGTATATGAATAGGTATAACATTTAGCCTATAGTATAGATCTTCTCTAAACTCCCCCCCTTTAGTTATCATATCTTCTAAATCCCTATTGGTAGCAGCTATTAATCTAAAGTTAATTGGAATAAGCTCCCTCCCACCAACCCTCATGAATTCCTCCTCCTGAAGAACCCTTAACAATTTAGGCTGTAAATGTATGGAAGATCTCCTATTTCATCTAAAAACAAAGTCCCCCCCTCATTGGCTAGCTCAAACTTTCCCATCTGTCCTGTTTCCTTTGCACCAGTAAAAGCACCTCCTTCATATCCAAACAATTCGCTTTCCAATAAATTATCAGGAATGGAAGCACAATTAATAGCTACAAAAGGAGAGTTCCTTCTATTGCTTGAATTGTGTATAGCCCTAGCAAACAATTCCTTTCCCGTGCCACTCTCCCCTCTAAGGAGTATGCTAGATTTGCTCGTTGCAACCCTTAGGGATACCTTTTTTTGCTTCCTGCATCTTAGGGCTATCCCCCCCGATTATGTCATCAAATGTAATGCTATTTTGACCTTCTATTAGTTTATATGCACTTTTTACCATATTAGAAGTCTTATGAATCTCTATTATATTACTTACATTTTTTTTCTTGTAACATTACGGGAATTACCTTAATAATAAAGCTTTCCCTTTTATTATCTATAGTCAATTTGGTTTCAATTGGAACATACTCTTTAAAATCTAAGCGTAAATTAGGAACTATTTCAAATATAGCTTGTTTATAATATTATTGCCATCAACTTTTAAATAATCTTCGGCTTTAAGGTTGACAAATTTTATATTCCCCAAATTATCGGTGCAAATAATGCCATTTCCTAATCCATCTATTATCATCTTAGTTTCTTCAGTTTGAATTGTTAAATCCATTATAGTATTTGCATACTTTAAATTACCAGCCAATAAATCTCCTAATTTACTTAAAAATATTATCAACGAGTGGTACTCTCTTTGAAGTTTCTTTTTTTTGCTCCATATTGAAAGCTATAAGCCCTATTACTCCTAATAAGTCCTCACCATTTAATATAGGGTAACCAACTGTTGCCATTTCCGCACAGCTTCCTCTTAGACTACACCCTTTACATTTTTGACTTATGTTGGGATTGTCTATGAACTCAGGTTTTCTCTTATTAGCAATGGATTCAAATGCACAATTTTTAGGTAAACTTCGCCCTATTAAATTTTTATACTCTCCCGTAGCAGCTACCCTGTTTAAATGTATGTCTACAATAGTTACATCTACATTTAAAACTGCTGAAATAGCTTCTGCTACTTCTTGAGTTGACTTCTGGATATTAAATAAATCCATCCTATCTCCTCCGATAGATAAAAAGCTATTGTATGATATATATTATATCATACAGAAATCCTAATAAAATTTATAAAACGACCTATTGGCAAAATAAAGAAGATTAAAATTATAAATGTTTCTCAATAGTAGGTAGCTCCTCTATAATATCGCAAAGCCCTTTCATTT
>JMBX01000440.1_pt1 | contig 10509 bp, 16 predicted proteins | sample 616521 | NCBI WGS metagenome assembly JMBX01 (sample SAMN02727906, study PRJNA239997) | anaerobic digester metagenome | biome: anaerobic digester; isolation source: mesophilic anaerobic digester inoculated with municipal waste water sludge... | place: Germany: Bielefeld University, CeBiTec ...
ACCGGCATTACTGATAAAACAGTCTATCCCCCCCGAACAGGCAAATGGTTTCATGGATAAGATTCTCCAGGCTCTCAATTTCAACCACATTTGTCTTTATAAAAACAGCTCTGTTGTTATTGGCGAGACTATTGAAATTTTCTGCTGTCACTCTGCCTGCCTCTTCATTCAGATCGGCAATCACAATATTTGCACCCTCCTGCAGCAAATAACGTCCTATTCCTTTTCCAAAGCCCTGGGCTGCTCCTGTGATCACAATGGTCTTATTATCAACACGTCCTTTAGAGGCCCCCAACAGCAATACTTCGGCGATAATTTTCCACTTCCCAGTTATCGATAAAATCGATCTGGGGGGGCTGTATTAGCGGGTGAGGTCCGCCAAACGATTGTGAGAGAAAGGCGACCCTCATTGCATCCTCAAATACATCAAGTATGATATCGCATTGCCTGGCATTGTCACCCACGGCTACAAGCCCGATACCTTTTATCAACAAGACTTTAGGCAGATAACCGAACTTGCTTACAAACCTGGAATCGATTCCTTTGCGTTTGCAACAACTTGTTCGGGTGTATCATCGTTTAAAACAGATAGTTTGATTTGCAGTAAACAATAGCATCGGGAGTAAAAGGCTTGGCAACGGCTGCCTGGTTAACGGGAGTGTCACAAAAGTATTCTACCAATCCGTTCATGCGTATTTTCAAGGTCTTTAGGCCATCCACAGAAACCAACATACGGATGGCCGGCAGCACTTCTACAGTGTAGTTGCATATCTCCCTTTCACCTACTGGCAAGGGGTTGCTCACCGCCCTTTCAAGTGTCGCAATAATTGAACAATATATTGATTTTATCTCTTCAATACTATCTGCAGCTACAAAAATTCCATGGTTTTGCAACCATATCACTTGCGGTTCTTCGCTGAATTTCCGGCGATATTCCCTTATTTTCTCGTCCACTTTTTTTTGAACAGGACATATCCCGGATCGGTATACTCCACATAAAGCACTTTTTTTTCCGAAAAGATTTTTCAGCCCTGCCCCCGCATTTACAGCACACATTAATCCATTAACGACAGTGGGATGCAAGTGAACGACAAATGCATAGTCGATCACATTGTGCATAGAGGTCTCTACCGACGGGCGTTTACCTTTTGTTATGGTAGCAGCGGCAAGATCATTTTTTTACTTGCTCTTCACGCTCAGCGGCATTGTTGCTGTATTGCTTTTCAGATATCTTATCAAGCAGCGAGCGTTCCAATACGGCAAAACCGTCTTCTGTGATGGTTGCAAGTGATGAACCGCTGGCTTTCACCCATATTTTCTCTTCGTTCTTGAACGAGGTATTTCCACCTCCGGCGATCACAAAACGGCTATCTTTGCCATAGAACTGCGAAATAGATATTAAATCCTGAATTTCTTTCATCTTTATTGTTTTCCGACTCTGTTTCTTATTAACTCATCTCCCAATTTCACGAATTCACCTCTTTTCGAGCGGTCAGCGTTTCCCTGTTCATCCACATAACCACTCAGCCCTGGGTAACCAAATGCTGATGAGCTGCAATAACACACGCCCCCTTCGTAGTTTATCCGTATCAATTTATCCGATAATGGAGTCTGGTTGCGGGCAAAAAGTTCAATGGGTTCCATTGACGGAGAATTGTGTTCACTGCCCAGGGTTACGATAAAACCCTGGTCGTGAAGGTACGAAGCATAGTTCTCCAGCAAGTTCATATCGTTTCGGGTGGTAATAAATTCCACGGAATGAAACCCACGCTCGGTCAGTTGTTCTGCTACATGTTCCAAGTCGCGCTCAAAATCTGTATAATTTCCCTGAGCATCATCCGCTAAAAAGGATATGTAGGTATTCCCCCCCTGCCTCAAGAATGATTTTGCAAACCGTCTGCATCGGAAGAAAAGCTTCAGCAGTCTCGGGAACAAAAGCCAAGCCGCCAGATTTCAAAAGATTAGCACGGATCTCATTCTCTACACCTGCAAGATTTTCGGTTGTCGATTTCAGCTCTTTCCCATCGAAAATCTCTTTAGCAGGTTCTTTATACTCGTTGGGTTACCACTGCAGTTTTCGTAAACTTTCAAACGCAAGGCCTTCGCCAGATGACGTTCACGAACAGAACCCTTAGTAAGATTATCTTTAATCCAATCTATATCGAGTATAAATCCGGCATTTTTACCGGTAAGAATTCCGTTCAATTTTTCACACATCGCTTCCACCTGCTTGTTGGCTTTAGTGCGAACATCAGCCAACTGCGATGCAAATGGCTCAGTCAAACGAAACGGACACGCCAAGCCTTTCCCGCTGACATACGTCCGCCCAGGATTCCCGGGATCATTCACCCGCAAACCTGCTTTTTGATCTTCTTCGTTCAGGCTAATAAACTCAATGCCGAATAGGGGGGATAAAGTCCGCGTTTGCGGCAACCATCCGCCCACTCTTCGTAACCTTCGGTAGTGTAAAAATCGTTGATACCTACCACCTTCACATTCTCTGCGACTGCTCTATCCAGCGCATCGTCTATATCGCTGAAGGCACTAAACGAGTAAGGAGTGTGCAGATGTACGTTTACATTTACAAAGTTCATAGCGGATAAATCATTATAAGCGGCCATAAATAGTCTATTGCATTAATTTTAATTTCTCAGCTTAAACACCTTTTTCGCCCTTCTGATAATCTCCCCCGTTGGTGAAGTTTTGCCCTGCAACATAACCTGCGAAAGGCTGTATCCGCTCATGAATAATATCGATAAACCATGACGGCTGGGGGGGAAAAAGCGAAACTTTCAATGTTGCATGTGCCGGGGGGTTATCCAGTTACGCGAACCCAGCACACAGACAGGGGGGGCATCCAGCCAGTCGAAAGCCAGCTGCCCGATATTGCTTGCCAGATCGTTCAGGAACGAACCTCGGTTGGTAGCATCACCGGCTACGATGATCTTACCTGTCTTCTTAACCGATGCTATCACGTGCTCGTAATTGAAAGGAACCAGCGAGCGGGCATCAATCACTTCGGCACTCATCCCGTACTTCTCTTCCAGTATCTCTGCCGCCTTCAAAGCGGGGTAAAGCGTATGGCCGACAGTAAGGAAAGTAATGTCTTTGCTTCTTTCTTTACATCCGGCTCACCGATAGGCAGTTCGTAATATCCCTCAGGAACACCCCCCCTTCATGAAACTGTTCTCCGATATCATAAATACGCTGGCTCTCGAAGAAGATCACCGGGTCGGTTCCCTGAAGCGCAGCGTTCATAAGTCCCTTGGCATCGTAAGGCGTCACGGGGGGGAAACAAACCTTGATGCCCGGAATATGCGCTACAAGCGAGGTCCAGTCCTGTGAGTGCTGAGCACCGTATTTAGAACCGACCGAGACACGTACCACAACAGGCATCTTTAAAACGTTGCCGCTCATTGCCTGCCACTTGGGAAGCTGGTTGAAGATCTCATCACCCGCACGCCCAATGAAATCGCAATACATAATCTCCGGGATTACACGACCACCGCACATCGCATAGCCGATGGCGGTACCTGCGATAGATGCCTCGGAGATGGGCGAGTTGAAAAGACGGTGATAGGGAAGAGACTCGGTGAGCCCACCGTAAACACCAAAGCACCTCCCCCCCAGTCGCGGTTCTCCTCTCCGTAAGCAATAAGCGATGCATCTTTATAGAAACGGTCGATTATCGCTTCGAAGATCCCGTCACGAAGCTGGAACTGCTTCATCTTGCTGAATGGCTTCCCCCCCTCTGAGTCGAAGGCAAAACGCTCTTTATTAGAGATCTTCTTCACCCTCGGGTTCTCCTCCATCGGCAGCAACACTTCTGGCTTTGCATCCGAGAAAGAATCAACAGAACCGTTCGAGAACATCATATCGCCAATAATTTCAGCATTCTCCATCCTTGGAGAGATTTCATCATCAATCGCTTTAAGGAACATGCCGTTCATCAGCCTTCTATATCAACACGGATTGAATCAAGATCAGATTGAGAGGCCAAACCTGCATCAATAAGCTGGCGACCGTAGCTGAGGATGCAATCATGGGACTCCCACGCTTCAACCTCTTCTTTGGTACGGTATGAGGAAGCATCGGACGGGGAGTGGCCACTGAAGCGGTAGGTCAGCACGTCAAGCAGTACGGGCCCTCTCTTATCCTCTATTACCTTACGTTTACGCTTATAGGCGTCGATTACCGCCAACGGGTTGTAACCATCAACACGTTCGGCGTGCATCTGATCGGGATTCACCCCCCCGGCGCCCACGCGGGCAGCAATGCCGTAACCCATAGTCTCACCATCGGTCTGCCCTCCCATACCATACTGGTTGTTCATGATGTTGATGATCACCGGCAGGCCACCATTCATATCTCCTTCCCAAAGCTCACGGAACTGGTCCATTGCGGCAAAGGTGATGCCTTCCCAGACAGGGCCGCACGCAAGAGATGCATCGCCGATATTGGCTACAACAAGTCCCGGCTTGCGGTTCACCTTCTTGTAGAGTGCCGCACCAACGGCAATATCTCCGGAGCCACCCACGATAGCATTGTTAGGATAGACACCGAATGGTGTGAAGAAGGCATGCATAGAGCCGCCAAGGCCCTTGTTGAAACCAGTTTCCCGCGCAAAGATCTCGGCAAGGGTACCATAGACCAGAAAGCGGCGCGCAAGTTCCCTGGTTGTCCCGTTGAAATCCTTCTCAACGATTTTCAGAACGGAACCGCCGAAAAACTCCTTCATGATTTTCATCAGTTCCGAGTCAGTAAGCTTATGAATTGCTGACATACCCTTGGCAAGGATTTCGCCATGAGAGCGGTGGCTGCCGAAAATAAAATCATCCACTCCCAGTGTCCATGCCATACCCACGGCTGCGGACTCCTGCCCCACGGACAGATGAGCCGGACCAGGATGGTTGTACTGAGTACCGTTGTATTCTCCCTTGGTTTTATCAGGTTCAACATGGTCTCGAACTCACGAATCAAAACCATGTCATGGTAAATTGACATGAACTCGCCTGGTGTGAAATTGGCTAACTCATCCTTAACGGTTTTGATACTGATTAACCGCAATAGGTTGAAACTCCACGAAGCCGGCCTTGCGGACTTCAGAAGGATCAATGGGTTGTACTTTTGGCATTATATTCTTATTTTTTAGTTGTTGAGTCTGCTAGAAGAAGTCTCAAATTAGAAGATTTCACATCATAATCACTTGAAAATAAAATACTATTTTTTTTACAAAACGGCTTATTAAAGTGGACTCGTTATTTGTTTGTTTGACTGATTGATTTCAGCAGTTACCCTGTTTGCTCATTTCTGATTGTTTCCCCAGGACCGAATCATCTGGCTGGCCCGTTATCGATCCGGAAGCTAAATGATAAGTGATCAACTTACTCAAACAACATATCAGATAACTGTTGTTTCACCAGAGGGGGGTCAAGACCGCAAGAAGGGACAGTCTATTTTGGTTCGCCTGTAATGAAAAAGACTTTTCAGAAAATAGTATCAATTTAAAACGAAAAAAAACGACCTCTTTGAAGATCTCGCTGACCGTGGGATGTGGGAAAACGACCTCCTGCATCTCTTTAAGGGTCATCTCCTGTTCTATTGCAAGGCAGGCGCCGTAGATGATCTCACTGCTGGGGGGGTTTCCCAACATGTGAACCCCCCCGATAACCTCGCCATGCTTCTCTCCCACAAGCACTTTGCAAATTCCGTTGCCACCCTCGTTCTCAGCTACAAACGACCGGAATATGTCATCTGGAGTTTTGCAACCCTATAAGCAATATTTCTGGACCGGGCGGACTCCTCTGTCTCCCCCCCACTCCAGCTACTTCAGGATTTGTATAGACCACACCGGGGATGGCATTGTAGCGCATGATATCGTTCCTGCCGGTAAGGTTGTTGACAACAACCTCTCCTTCGCGGCTTGCAGTATGGGCAAGTAACGAAAAGCCCGTAACATCGCCCGCGGCATACACGCCGGGTACATTGGTACGCATCTTCTCATCTACCTTGATACCACCACGCAATAACTCTAATCCCAGGTTTTCCAGACCAAAACCTTGAGTTACCGGGCGTCGCCCAACGCTTAGGAGTATTCTTTCCCCCCCTTCCACATGATGGGTTTCGCCATCTTTATCGAAAACAACACTGTTGCCTTCAACCTGAACCACTTTGGCATTGAGATGGAAGTCAATTCCTTTTTTTCGCGTAGATGCTACGCAGCATCGCAGAAATCTCGAAATCGAGGCCTCCCAGGATCTCAGGAAGCATCTCTATAACGGTAACTTTTGTACCCAGGCTGTTGTAGAAACTGGCGAACTCCATACCGATAACCCCCGCCACCGATGACCACAAGCGATTCGGGGCGCTCGGTCAACTCCAGTATCTCCCGGTTGGTCAACACGGTATCTCCCGCCTCCCTTAACCCGGGGATGGGAGGAACGGCTGACTCTGAACCGGTGCAGACAAGAAGGTTTCTACCCATGTAACTTTCTCCGTTACAGGTTACTTCAATACCGGATGATGAACGCCCTTTGATAAAGGCTTCACCCTTTACCACGGCAACATGGTTCAATTTCATCTTGTTCTCAACGCCTAGAACTAATTTGCGAACCACCTTCTTTTACGGGAGACCATCTTCTGATAGTCGAAACGGATGTTATCTCCGAAGACTCCATACTTGTCCCCCCCATGCAATGCATTCTCGTATAGCTTTGCACTGTAGAGTAATGTCTTGGTAGGGATACATCCCTCGTTTAAGCACACCCCCCCGCCTATAGCTTTTTCTCGAAAAGTACTACCTTTAGTCCCTTTTCACCGGCTCTTTCGGCCGCTACATAACCGGCCGGGCCTCCCCCCCAATAATCAGTAAATCTATCATAGATGAAAATATTTTTCTCTTCAGTTGTTTGGTTTCAAGTTTTCAGCGGCCTATTTCATTGAGCCGTTGGCCCTGGTCACTAGTTCAGAATAAATCAACCTCAAACATTGAGCATCAAACCGACTAAAATATAAACATGTTAACATCGAATTCTCAAATCTTCAAATCAGCGAATCAGCTAATCACCGAATTCTCAAGCCAGCACATCAATTTCAAGATTCTCAATCTCCGTAGCTATCTGCTTAAGGAAGCGGGTGGCTTCACCGCCATCAAGCGAGCGATGGTCGTAGGTAAGGCTCAGGCCAATATAGGGGGGGACAAAGGCATAAACGCCGTCACCCATATCTTTAGGACGGGGGGGACGATGGTATTGACTCCAAGAATGGCGGACTGAGGCAGGTTGATAACCGGTGTAAACATCTCTACCCCGTAGTTACCCAGGTTGGACACGGTGAAGGTGCCCGACTCGGAAGCGAGAATATCGGGATTCACACTACCTCCACGACAGGCCGAAGCAACCTCTTTAAGCTGTAAAGAGAGGCCGGGGGGGAGGGACAGGTCATCAGCATTGCGCACGACAGGCACCATCAAACCACGGTCGGTATCAACGGCAAGGCCGAGGTGAACCTTATTGAAATAACGAATCTTTTCTCCCAGAAAATGACTGTTCACATTGGGGGGGAATTTTTTTTCAGGGCTTTGATAACCGCGAAGCAGACCATGTCGTTCAGGGTTATGTTTTCTTCCAGAAGACCTTCTTCATGGGCGGCCTTGGCTCTTTTGCGCAGAGACAGGATACGCCTTGCATCGGCTCCAAGATGGTGTGTCAGCTGTGCCGAGTTCTGCAGCGAAGAATGCATCGAGCGGGCAATAAGCTTGCGCATATTAGAGATCTTCCTATCTTCGTAATCTACCCCCCCGTAGGGGGTATCAACCGGCGCACTTAGATCGGAGGCTCGCACTCTGCCGCCAAGGCCGCTACCCGGAGAAAGTGGGGTAAGTACCTGCTGCTCCCAGGACACCTCCCTGGCAAGGGCGGTCATCTTCGGGCGTTTCTCCAGTGCTGACTCCACATCACGTTCCATCACACGGCCACCGGGACCGCTACCCTGAAGAACGGATGCATCAAGTGAATGACGTTCTGCGAGCTTTCCTGCTCGCGGTGTGACGTAATGCCGCTCTACCCGATGAGCACCTGCCGGACTTACAAGGGGCTCTTGCAACGGTGATTCCATGGTTAAACCAGGAGCGGAATGAAAGGTATCACCTGCCTCTATGGCAAGGCCGGCTGATGCTGATCCGGATGAAACGATATCTCCATAGGGAGAAGCTGTTTCATTATCTAAACTCGCTGCCGGGCTTTCGGCAAGCAATGAGGATATATCTTCTCCTGAATCGCCGATAACCATCATATTATCCAATACGGGCACCTCGTCGCCCTCGCCGTAAAAACAGGCCAACACAAATCCATCGACAGGTGACGACTCTTCAAAGCTGGCTTTATCAGTTTCGTAGGAAAACAAAATGTCTCCCTTTTCAACGGAATCACCCTTTTCATTTTTTTATTTCTGTTATGATACAGCTTTCTACAGATTGACCCTGCCTGGGCATGATTATCAATGTTGCCATTTATAAATGATTATCTTTTACAAAAAAATACTATGCTGGGATATGCTGACGCAAAGATAGTTATAATCTATAAAAATTACAAAAAAATAGCAATTTTGCTTGTTTTTTCGCGACAATATATTATATAACAGTTTTTCAATAATTATTATTGATTACGATTTACAAATGTATCTAAATTGTCTTTAATACCGTTCTAATAATTGATTTTTATACTATAAATTTTGATATTATTTCTGTAATACTTATTAAAACAGTTATTGATAGTGTTGGCCAGATTTGTTTTTAAAACAATATCAAAAAAAACGCAGTTAATAAATCATTTTTTTTATTGTGAAAATTATGTGTTAACTGTATTTTTGTGAAAATAAATTTAAATAATTTCATATTTAACCTCGAAATGAACAGAGGAAAGTTAACATCTTTTTTTAGCCATAGACATTGGCGCCAGCAGCGGAAGAGCCATATTGGGAACTATTCAGGATGAAAGTCTGCAATTGAAGGAGATCAGGCGTTTTCCCAATCCTATAATCGAAATGAATGGCCGTTTGCATTGGGATCTTCTCCATCAGTATCAACAAATTATAACATCGCTGCAAGAGGTTGAATCTGAGCATTTACCAATTATGTCTCTTGGTATCGACACTTGGGGGGAGTAGATTTCGTTTGTTTCGGAAAGGATGGAGAGCCGTTACGGATGCCTTACAGCTACCGCGACAATCATACTTTTGGAGCACCGGAACATTTTTTTCTCAAAAATACCAAAAGAAGAGGTGTACAGAAAGACGGGGGGGATACAAATTATGGACTTTAATACTCTCTTTCAATTAGACACCCAACTGAGACAAAATTCTTCAATTTACCCTGTTATTGACAAGATACTATTTATGCCTGATGCATTGTCCTATCTGTTAACAGGAGAAATGGTGACGGAATACACAATTGCTTCCACTTCGCAAATGGTAAACCCCCCCTACTCCAAAGAATTCGACACTTCACTGCTTGAAGCAGTAAAACTATCCAAAGATCGGTTTGCTCCTGTCGTTTTCTCAGGAACAGAGATTGGAAAGATATCATCATCTGTACAGCGTTTAACCGGGCTGCAGAATATCTCGGTCATTGCTGTTGCCGGTCACGATACCGCTTCAGCAGTACTGGCTGTCCCGGCAGATAATAAGCACTTTGCCTATTTAAGTTCAGGCACCTGGTCGTTAATGGGTATTGAATCTGAAAAACCGGTTATCAACAAAGAGACCTATGCACTTAATTTCACGAACGAAGGAGGTGCCGACGGTTCAATCCGCCTACTAAAGAATATTTGTGGCATGTGGTTGATTGAACAGTGTAAAAAGGAATGGGAAAAAGAAGATCCTGTTACCTATCCAGAAATTGTTAATGCAGCAAAACAGTCTACACCTTTCAAATGCTTTATCAATCCAGATTCACCTTGTTTCACAAGCCCATCATCTATGGTGGAATCTATTCAGGAGTATTGCAGGCAAACCGGTCAATATGTACCGGCATCCATGGGGGGGAGATTGCACGCTGCATATACGAAAGCCTGGCATTCAGGTATAAACAGGTGTTACAGAATCTTCAGGAGTTGGCCAATTTCCCTATAGAGAAGCTACATATTATTGGCGGTGGCTCAAAAAAACAACATGCTTAATTCATTTACTGCCAATGCCATAAATAAGCCGGTAGTTGCTGGCCCATCGGAGGCAACAGCTATCGGGAACATTCTTATGCAGGCTAAGGCAGCGGGACTGGTTAAAAATAAAACTGAGATACGGCGCATAGTCAGCAACTCTTCAGATCTTGAAGTATTTGAACCCTCAGAGGCAGAATTATGGAATGAAAGCTATCAAAGCTATCTGAATGTATATAAAGAGATTTAAGTTTCACCAGTATTAGTTACCAATATATACAAGTAAGTATAACACATTGCTTGTGCATTATAGTTGTCATAATTACACATACGAAAGTTCAATTAAGGAAGATAA
>JMBX01000441.1_pt1 | contig 10503 bp, 7 predicted proteins | sample 616521 | NCBI WGS metagenome assembly JMBX01 (sample SAMN02727906, study PRJNA239997) | anaerobic digester metagenome | biome: anaerobic digester; isolation source: mesophilic anaerobic digester inoculated with municipal waste water sludge... | place: Germany: Bielefeld University, CeBiTec ...
AATTTGCAGATATTTTGTTAGTTCAGCTGGATTTCGACCTGTGATTATATCAGGGGGAATCAAATAAATCAGACATTCAGCTCAAAACAGACAGATCAATTCCTTTTGAAGGCTATAAGCTGAACGTATATCCATCAAAATTCAGATTTCAGCATCAACAAATGCCGGATTTTTTTATGCATTCCAAACTTTACGACAGTTGCTGCCTGCTGATATTGAAGGCAGCATTAATATAAAGAAAATTGAGTGGAAAGTGCCATGCGGAGAAATAATAGATAAGCCGCGTTTCGGCTATCGCGGATTAATGTTGGATGTGTCGCGTTACTTTATTCCTAAGGAAACGGTTTTGAAAATCATTGAGGCAATGTCAATGCTTAAACTCAATATACTTCATTTGCATTTGGTTGACGATAATGGCTGGAGAATTGAAATCAAAAAATACCCAAGACTTACCGGTATTGGAGCGTGGTGCGTAAACCGTAATGTTTATCCTTTTCCGAACAGGCGAAATCAAAAGGCGCATGAACCGGCTACAGTTGGTGGATTTTACACTCAGGATGATGTCCGCAAAATAGTGAGCTTTGCGGCTGATCGTCAGATAGATGTAATTCCAGAGATAGAGATGCCTGCCCATACGGTTTCTTCACTGGCAGCTTATCCCGAATTAGCATGTCCTGTTGATGATGAGTTTTTCGGTGTAATACCTGGCGGTGGAGAGGGTCGTTCACACATTTACTGTGCAGGAAACGACAGTGTTTTCACTTTTCTCCAAGATGTTTTGGATGAGATTATGGTTCTCTTCCCTTCAAAATACATTCATCTTGGCGGCGATGAAGCCAATAAGTATTATTGGAAGAAATGCCCGCGATGCCAATTAAGAATGAAAAAAAGAGAATATCCAAACAGAAGAAGAATTGCAAGGTTATTTCATGAAACGTGTCGGTCAATATGTTCAGAGTAAAGGAAAGGAAGTAATGGGTTGGGATGAACTGACGAATAGTAAAATTCCTGAAAATGCAATAATTTTCGGTTGGCAGGGCAATGGACAAGAAGCGATAAAAGCAGCTAAACTCGGACACAGGTTTGTAATGACTCCTGCCAAAAAGCTTTATTTAATCCGATATCAGGGGGGCCTCAGTGGTTTGAGCCGTTTACCTATTTCGGGAACAATACGCTTAAAGACGTTTACGATTACGAACCTGTTCAACCGGACTGGGATAAAAACGCGCAAAACCTCTTGATGGGCGTTCAGGCCTCACTTTGGACTGAATTTTGCTCATCGCCTGAAGATGTACTATATCTTGTTTTCCCGCGTTTGATAGCCTTTGCAGATATGGCGTGGCGCGATAAAAATGCTGCAGACTGGAATGATTTCTTACCACGGCTTGATGCATTTACAGATAGGCTTGCGGCAATGCGTATCTCCTTTGCCGCATCTATGTATAACCTCGATCACCTTGTGCTCCCAATAGATGATAAACGATTAGAAGTATCGATAAGTTGTATCCGTCCCGATGTGCAAGTGCATTATACCGTGGATGGGTCACAACCTACACATCAATCGCATATTTTTGAAAAAAGTTTAGTTGTGGATAAGTATACTTTTATAAAAGCCGCCGCATTTAAAAACGGTTTGCGAATGGGAGAGGTGTTGTCGTTTCCAATACGTTTCAACAAAGCTACAGCAGCAAAAATTAAAGGAACAAGCGGAAATTTATTGTTGCTTGTGAACGGAGTTCGGGGGAAGTTTGAAACACACCGATTCTGAATGGAGGGGTTGGTACGATACTGATTTTTCGTTTGTTATTGATTTGGGGGGGACAGTACAGGCGTTACAGTTTCTTTCCATTGGCACCATAACCAATAGTGGTATGGGGTGCATCAACCATCCGAATTCACAGTATCTGTTTCAGAAAACAGTGAGAATTTCCATCAAATCGGACAGTTGAAAACCCCCCCTTATGAGGAAATATTTCGCGAAGGAACTTTTAGTGAAGATAAATCACTCCTTCTCTGTAATATTTCTGCAAGATATATACGTATCGATGTGAAAAATCCGGGAATTTGTCCGCCATATCACGTGCGACAAGGACAAAAAACATGGGTTTATCTGGATGAAGTTGTTATAAACTAACAAAACATATGTAGTTAATCAAAATATAAAAGCTATTCTAAACAATAAAACAGCCATGATTTATGAATCAATTATTAATTTAAAAATCAGAATGAATAGGAAACATTCAATTATTATGTGGAAAGGACTAATATTCACCATGCTGTGGATGATGTCTTTAGGAATGTATGCTCAAACCATTACGGTGAAAGGTAACGTGAAAGACGATACCGGACTGGAAGTGATAGGAGCGACCATTATTGTGGAAGGTAATGCTGCTATAGGCACCACTACCGATATTGAAGGAAACTATGTGTTGAACAATGTTCCGGCAAGCGGAAACTTGATGTTCACCTACGTAGGTATGAAAACGCAGAAGGTTTCTGTAAACGGACGCACTACTATTAATGTGGTTATGACTTCTGACACTGAGTTATTGGAAGAGGTTGTTGTGGTAGGTTTTGGTACCCAGAAGAAAGTAAATTTAACCGGTGCTGTATCAACAGTTGACAGCAAGGTTTTTGAATCTCGCCCTGTCGCCTCTGTGACTCAAGCCCTGCAAGGTGCTATTCCGGGTATGAACTTCAGCTACGGTGGAAACGGAGGGGGGGAGTTAGGTAATAACCTTAATATTAACATTCGTGGTGCAGGCACCATCGGTAAAGACTCAAAAGCATCCCCCCCTTTGGTACTTATTGATGGGATGGAAGGTAGCATTGATAATCTCAACCCTCAAGACATTGAAAGTGTTTCGGTTTTGAAAGATGCTGCATCTTCGGCTATTTATGGTTCACGTGCTCCGTTCGGTGTTATCTTGATTACAACTAAAAAAGGAAAAGCCGGACAAGTGGTTGTAAATTACAACAACAACATCCGTTTTACCAATGCTATTAACAGGCCGGAGACAATGGACTCTTATACTTTCGCTAAATACTTCAATCGAGCTGCGATAAATAATGGTGAGGGGGGGTCACCTATAACGATGAAGTGATGAAATTAATTCTTGACTATCAAGCAGGAAAAATTACCGATCAGACTTATGCCAATGCTGATGGAACAACCTGGAACTGGATTGGGAATGCAAACAATAACTGGTATGACATCATGTTTGGCGAAACACATACCTCACACGAGCATAACTTAAGCATTAGTGGTGGTACGGAAAAGTTCCAATATTACGTATCAGGTAACTATATGCTTCAAAACGGTATTATCTCTTTTGCCCCCTGATAAATTGCAACGTTACACTACTACTGCAAAAATCAATGCTCAGGTTACCGATTACCTAAAGGCTAATTACAGTACGAAGTGGATACGTAACGACCTTGACAAACCAACATATTTGTCAATGAACGATGCCCAGATTTATCACGATATTGCTAAGCGTTGGCCAACTGAGCCATTAATTGATCCTAACGGGCACTACAGAAGCTTTGCCAATGCTATTATGAACAGCGGCAGGAATATTCAACAAAATGATATTTTCTATCAGCAGTTGCAGCTGGAATTCGAATTTGTAAAGAATTGGAAGATTTTTGCTGAGATGAACTATCGTACAGATAATTATCTTACTCACAAAACAACATTATTTACCACCGATTGGACTGTCCAAAATACGCCTGCCAATACATCAGGCACTACAAGTATTTCAGAGAGCCGCGCACGCACTAACTTTTTCAACCCAAACGTTTATACTAACTACGCGCTTAATCTAGATAGCGGACACTCTTTCTGTTCTTGACTGGATTTCAGTCCGAACTGAACAAGTACAATGAAGTTGGGGGGGTTACTCGTGCTGGCCTTATCAGCCAGGAGGTTCAGGCAATCGGAGCTGCATCAGGTAAAGATACGGGGGATTTATGGCAACATCAACGATTGGGCTACTGCAGGTTTTTTCGGGCGTATCAACTACAACTTCAAAGAGCGCTATCTTTTGGAAGTCAGTGGCCGTTACGACGGTACTTCACGTTTTGCAAGGGAAAAACGTTGGAATTTCTTCCCCCCCTCTTTCTCTCTCGGATGGAACATTGCACGCGAATCGTTCTGGGAAACAATTGATTCCAACAAGTTCGTAAGTAACTTCAAGTTACGCGGATCCTGGGGGGGAGAGTTGGGCAATCAGAATACAGAAAGCCTGTATCCGTATATACAGACTATGCCTTTTACAGCAGGTGCTTCAAACACTAACTGGAATTCATGGATAATTAATGGAGCCAAGCAAAACATATCGAGCATTCCCGCCCTTATTTCCAGATCGTTGGGATGGGAAACTGTCCGTTTGTGGAATATCGGCCTTGACCTTTCAGCGTTCAACAACCGTCTAAATTTATCAGCCGAATACTTTGTACGGAATACATTGAATATGGTAGGGCCTGCACCAGCGCTTCCAAATATTCTTGGTATTGCAGTACCTCGTACCAACAATGCTGACTTAACCTCAAAAGGTTTTGAATTAGACCTTAGCTGGCGCGATATTATAGGAAGTTTCTCTTATGGAATTAAAGCAAACTTATCAGACGACCGTCAAAAAAATTGACCGTTACCCTAACCCGACCGGATCAATCTCAACATACCTGGCAGGTCAATATTTAGGTGAGATCTGGGGGGATTTGAAACAATCGGCATCGCCAAAACTGATGCAGAGATGCAAGAACACCTGGCTACTACCGACCAGTCTCAAATTGGCAGCAAATGGGAAGCCGGAGACATTATGTATCGCGACCTCAACGATGACAAAAAAATAAATACCGGGAGCAGCACTATCACAGATCCGGGTGATCTCAGGATTATTGGCAACAATCTCCCTCGCTACAAATTCGGTCTCGATCTTGATGCAGCATGGAAAGGTTTTGATGTTCGCATCTTCTTCCAGGGAGTTGGAAAACGCGACTACTGGTGTGCCGGAAATACATTCTTTGGTGCAGCAGGAGGTAAATGGCAATCGAGTGGATTTGTTCAACATCTCGACTTCTTCCGTCCGGAAGGAGACCCCCCCGATGGTGCAAACCTTGATGCTTATTTTGCACGTCCGATCCTAAGCGCCGGTAAGAACCAGTATGTTCAGACCCGTTACTTACAAATGCGGCCTATATTCGTTTGAAGAATGCTCAAATTGGTTATACCTTTCCAAAGAAAATGATGAATAAAATAAACCTCAATAACCTCAGATTATTCTTATCAGGCGAAAACCTGTTCACTATTACCAGTTTGACCAGTCAGTTTGACCCTGAAGTCTTGGGTACCGGTTATAGCAGTACCTGGGCATCCGGTGTTACAAAGACATATCCATTGGTCAGGACATTATCCGTTGGTATGAGTATTAACTTTTAATTAAAAGACATATTGATATGAATAAAAATATTAAAATCTCCGTGATGTTTCTGTTCCTTTTTGGGCTTGTAACATCCTCTTGCAATGATTATCTTGACAGAGAACCTCTGTCGCAGATCACCCCAAACACGTTCTTAAAGACAGATAACGATCTTGCCGCCTATGCTGTCAATCTGTATACAATTTTCCCGGTTCACGGTGTGTGGGGGGGAAGTGTTGGGACATTTGGTAACGACAGGCATACCGACAATCAGACTTCCGCAGATTACAGCACGCGTTGGGTGCCGGGGCAATGGCGTGTACCTGAAACTGATTCTAACAATGATAGTTGGAAATTTGAAATAATTCGCTCGTGCAACTACTTCCTCGAAACAGTTCTTCCCCCGTTATGAAGGAAAAGAACTGACAGGTAATGATGTAAACCTCAGACAATACATTGGAGAAGTGTATTTCATTCGTGCTTACGACTACTTTACCCGTTTGAAAGAATTGGGCGACTTCCCTATTATCACAACTCAATTACCTGACGATATGGCTGCTCTTACCGAGGCAAGCGTACGTGCTCCACGCAATGAAGTGGCACGGTTCATTCTTTCTGATCTTGATAAAGCTATTGAATATATGAATAATGCACCTGTTGGAGGTAAAAACAGACTGACAAAAATGCTGCATTGTTGATGAAATCTCGTGTAGCACTGTTTGAAGCAAGCTGGTTAAGCTATCATAAAGGAACAGCTCTTGTTCCTGGTGGCCCGGGTTGGCCTGGCAAAAAAAACAGGTATCAATATCGAAACCGAAATATCTTTCTTTCTCGATGAATGTATGAAAGCTTCCAAAGAACTAGCAGATGCTATTCCTTTGGCAGAAAACAACGGTGGATATGCCAATAACCCCCCCTATTACATACAATTTGCTGACAAGAGCCTGGAAAAATATCCTGAAATACTTTTTTTGGCGTGCTTATGAGAAAGATTTAGGTAGCGGTAATGACAAATTGAATCACAGTGCGTCTTCCTACCTCCGTCATGGCGGAAATAACGGATTCACTCGTCAATTTGTTGAAACATTCCTCTGCAGCGATGGCAAGCCAATTTATGCATCATCGCTTTATCAAGGTGATCTTTCAATCGAAAGTGTAAGAGAAAACCGCGATAATCGTTTGCAGATTTTCATGATGACACCCGGTGAAAAATTTACCACCAAAAGCGATAACCTTGACAAAGCGCCACTTCTTCCCAACGTAGTCGATTTGGTTGAAGTAAGGCCTGTAACCGGATATGTTCTCCGCAAAGGCCTTTCGGACGAACCCTATGCCGGAGGTGGTAGCTGGTGCGTTGAAGGCTGTCCTATCTTCAGAGTTACAGAGGCCTATCTTAACTATATTGAAGCTTCGTGCATTAAAAATGGTGGAAACAGCGTTGACGCTACTGCAGATAAATATTGGAAACAGCTGCGTACCCGTGCAATGCTACCTGCAGATTACGCTGTTACAGTTGCCGCTACCGATTTGAGTAAAGAGTCAGATTGGGGAAAATATTCAGGTAAGAACTTGGTATCTTCACTTCTTTACAATATCCGAAGAGAGCGTCGTTGCGAACTTATGGAAGAAAGCTTTCGTATGGACGATCTGAAACGATGGAGAGCTCTTGATAATATCAACGGTTTTATGCCCGAAGGATTCCGTCTTTGGGGGGGCTCTCATTATAAACCTCTCTATGAAGCGGAAGGGAAAATAGATGCCAAAAAGTGCTGATTCCTGCTCCGGCTGCTAAAGCTAACGTTTCTAGTCCTGATGAGAGCGAATATATCCGTCCATATCGCATCAACCTGACTGCGAGCAACTACGTGAAAGATGGTTACAAATGGTGTGAAGCTCATTATTTGAGTCCGATCAACATTGAGCATTTCCGAATTACAGCCACCAATCCCGATGATCCCTCTACTTCGGTAATCTATCAGAATCCCGGTTGGCCGCTTACTTCAAATTCAGGAGCTATTGGCTACTAAATTTTTTTAAAAAGTACCGGCAATAGTGCCGGTGCCTTTTTTTTCTCTTTTATAATTTAAATCAGTTCGGTAATAAAGTTCCTGTATGCCACGTAATCCATTAATTAACAGATTATGGGCTATTGAAACTTTATAAAAGGTGAGATGCGAAGTAAAAGGCAACAAAGTGAAAATTTATTTGCCAAAAAAAATAGAAAGAAATAGTTCGATGACTTTTTGTTTGAATTAAACAAATAAACAGCTAATCTTTATAAAACTATGATTAGAATATTATTTACTATTATTAGTGTCTGCTTGTTGACACTCAACTATACCCCCGCTTATAGCACAGACAAAACAAGTAAAACAACCCAAGGAAGACGAAACACTTATTTATTCCAACCCTTCCAAACCAATTAAATTGAAACCAGGTGATAAGCACCCGACACAGACAGGATGGTATTTCTTTACAGCCCAATGAATTTAAAGACAAAGATGTAAATCCTAATGGTGTCCCTTACGGATTTGAAGACCAAATGAAATGGTTTAAGAATCATGCTGCAATAGACAATAGCAAGTGTATGAGAGTAAAAAAGGTGTTCTCCATCTTCTTACTATCGAAGAGCCCAACTCAGTTGTCAATTTCTTCGGAAATACTGTGAAATACTCTACCTACTCCACACAAACGGTTGCCCCCCCATATCTCCACAATACTGGGGCGTTTTTACAGAAATATGCGCTATGAGGTGCGTATGAAGTGTGGTCCCGAACTCGGTTTAATCATGCCTTGTGGTTTATGCCGGAGAACTCCCGTTACGGAAAAGATGGCGGCGCGTCTTACGTTGGCTGGCCCGAATGCGGAGAGATAGATCTCCTGGAAACACCTCGGGCTAAGCCCAATGAGAAGGCGTGGTTTACGCTGCACTCCAAAAATTTCAATAATCAATCTCCTAATGGAAGTACTCATAAAACGCTTGATCTTGACGATATGAACCAATGGCATATATATTGGATTGAACTGACAGAAAAAGAGATACGTGCTGGTATTAATGGAGATTGCTATTTTATTCATAAATATGGGGGGGACAACGGGAATATCGACTGGCCCTGGAATACTCCCGAAGGATGGTATTTTATGATGACTCCCGGATTCTCCTTTAGTCAGGGATCCTGGATGGGAAGCGCAAACCCGGCAGACTGGAATCCAGGTAATCCTCCAAATATGCAAATAGATTGGATCAGGGTTTATACAAACGAAAATATAAAGGAGAAGCTCCTTCTAAAGCCAGATACTATTGATACAATGATACGACCTTTTATTTGTTTAGTCGCCGGATTAATTTTATCCCTGGCAGTCAGCGCTCAGTCTATGATGAGCAAAGAAATTCCTTTTATGACTCCGTTTGCTCCAAAATCGGCAATCATAACAGATTATGAGCACAAAGACACAGTTAACGCACCATTTTCATTAGTACGCCTTACTAACAAGAAAGTTGTTTACATGTCAAAAGAAAATGGTGTGATGCAGCCATTCTTCATAAAAGCTATAGAAACAGGCTATTGGGACACACGCTACCACCCGGATACGGATTACAACAAGGTGTTTGCTGATATGAAGGGGGGGATTGGAGCTAATACCGCTTATGTTATGTTGCATTGGGAAGATATTGAAACACAGGATAATAAATTCGACTTCAGCTTTTCCGATAAAGTAACAAATGCTGCCGCAAAGCAAGGACTCAAAATTAAATGGATACTGTTTCTCCATGCCCAGCGTGACAAAGTGCCGACTGAAAACCTGAGACAGCATGGACTTTTCACCTCGACAATAGAGATTCGGCCAATTATACAATGCAATGGCCAAAACGAAACGGAAAAGTATATAAAGATATTAAGAGTTTGCTCGAAGATGGCGGAATTCGTCCGCTGCACGTTTACGGGCATCCCGAAATATTTCACCGTATTCGTCGCATGTTATATAAACTGGCGGTACATTATCGCGACGATCCAACAGTATTGGGCATTCAGTTGGGGGAACGAGGAAGGATTTAGCTTTTTGGATGAAAGCGACTTTAATCCGGTTACATCAGCACTCTACGAAGAATGGAAGCTAAAGACAAACAAAACAGATTATGCGCTCTTTAAGAAAGATGCTATGGATTGGTGGTGGAAACAATTTACAACTGCCTATCACGAAGGCGACCCCTATAAAATTATCTCTTTTAATTTAGATGCGGGACAAGCGGAAGCCAATGACCCGAAAAGAGTAGAAATGACCGGGACCAGTGCTGCCACTTATGCCGACGGGAACTTAGATGCTATAGGTACAATGCTTTATAAACATTGGGGGGGAGAAAAAGCTCTTTTGGGGTTAGACATACATTACGGAAATATGTATAATTACAGACTGCCTGTACTCATACCATCAGAGATTGGGATAGGATCTTTCAATTCCTTGCCTTACTTCCGCCGATTCACAGCACAAACACTTGAACGTGCTGCGCAAGGATTTGGAGTGTATTGTTACGGAGAGGTAAGAGAAGAACTGCCAAATAAAGTAACAGAAAGAGAAGCATTGACGAGAATATTTTCAAATATCACCAGTAATGTAGACATTATTTACCCGGGTCTACCGGGACCTGGATATGCTGTGCTGACGGCAAAAGACGATAATATAAAATCAGCCACTTGAATTTAGATGGCGGAAAACGCTTGCTCTGATATACGACCTTACCGGCATTGAAATTACTGATAATTTAGAAGGGGCTAAGAACGAAGATGTAGCTATCCAATGTTCTGTAACCATGCCCGGGAAATATGCCATTAAGGTATATACCTCCAAAGAAGAAAAAAATTGAGAAATTTTCTCAGAGACAAACAGTGTTTTTACCTTTACTGTTTCTGATTTTGATAAAACGGATTTGGCCTTTATCAGAATAGAACAAATCAATTCAGAAAGAAAATAATTAAGTTGCTGGCATTATCGGGACAGAAGGTTAAATACGAAAGCGTTTCATTTTTATAGTAATGAAACACACTTTCAAAATGGTGAAGGGAAGATGTTGAAATAACAA
>JMBX01000442.1_pt1 | contig 10425 bp, 16 predicted proteins | sample 616521 | NCBI WGS metagenome assembly JMBX01 (sample SAMN02727906, study PRJNA239997) | anaerobic digester metagenome | biome: anaerobic digester; isolation source: mesophilic anaerobic digester inoculated with municipal waste water sludge... | place: Germany: Bielefeld University, CeBiTec ...
GGGGGGCCGGGGGGGTGGTTTACCAGCTTAAACACGATTTTTGGGAACTCCGCTCAAACCTTTTGCAGCCTGATTTAGCTTGGTATATTTGTGATACCTGCGGTACTATCACACGGCACAATCTGCGCGGAGTGTGCCGTGCTTATCGCTGCACGGGCCGCCTGCGCAAATGCAACCCGCCCGAGGTGTTTGGCTCCAACCACTACTACCGTCTTTACACCGGGATGGAACCCATGCGCATGCGTGTTGAGGAACACACGGCCCAACTGACAAGCCATGCTGCTGCGCAACTCCAGCAGAAGTTCACCAAAGGGGGAAGTGAACATTCTCAGCTGCTCCACCACTTTTGAGTTAGGGGTGGATGTAGGTGATTTGCAGGCTGTTTTTATGCGTAATATGCCCCTTCAGCAGCTAACTATATTCAGCGGGCTGGGCGGGCAGGCAGGCGCCGGGATTCTGTCGCATTCGCCCTCACATTTGCGCAGAGGCGATCGCATGATCTGGTTCATTACCGCGAACCGTGGCGCATGGTGGAAGGTCGAATTGTGGCACCGGCGTTTAAATTGGAAAACGAAAAAAATAATTCGCCGCCATGTTTATGCAACAGCTTTGTCCGCATTTTTAAGCAGAAGAAGAACGAATATTTATTTGGAACGGTTGAATCCTTCTTTTTTTTGACCGGGCAGGTAGTGGGCCGGAATTATTCAAAGCTTTCTTGAGCGGCGCCCCGCTTCTCTGTTAGCCTCGCTGCAGCGCATCGTACCTGAAGCCCTGCATGGGGGGGATCTTGATTTAGCGAACTGGGGGGGTTGGGCTGCCGGCTTATTTAATGATGAAGACGGGGGGGTTTTGAATGTGGCCGCAGCCGAAATAAAGGAGGACATCAATGAGTTAATAAGGCTGCGGCGGGAGCGCTTTGAACAGGGCAAATCGGTGGACTATCTTATGAGATTGATTCGCACACTCAGAGGCCGAGATATTATTGGGTTTTGTCCAGCCATAACATAATCCCTAAATACGGTTTTCCAGTTGACGTCGTATCCCTACGCCTTTCCCACCAAGGTCCCGATGCCAAGCGATTGCAGCTCGAAAGGGATCTGCGCATCGCCCTTTCTGAATATGCCCCGGGCAGCCAGGTGGTGGCCGGCGGCAAACTTTGGACTAGCCGTTATTTGAGGCGGCAGCCGCGTAAAGAATGGGAACGCTTTAGGTACGCAATTTGCGAGAATTGCCACGTCTATCTAAGCGGAAGGTTTGAACTAACCGATAAATTTAAGCACTGCCCTGTTTGCGGCGAAGCCTTCGGGCGGACGCAGGGGGGGATGTTTTTGATTCCCGCTTATGGCTTTGCAAGTAGTAGGGGGGGAGCCGGGCAAACCGGGGGGGATGCCAAACCGGAAAGGACCTATTCCACCCGGGTATTTTACCCACGCCAGTCAGAGAAGGAAGAAAAAGCCTGGTTTGCCCTGTAATGGGGGGGTTTTCCTTAAGGCTACCACCGTTTCCGGTGGGGGGGTGCTTGGCATAATTAACGATGCGGGGCGGGCCATGTTTCGGATTTGCCCGATTTGCGGATACGCGGTTACCGGGTCCGAATCCGTTCCGTCCAGCCACCAAACCCCCCCTTTAGGTGCGCCATGCACCGGCAGCTATTCGCCTCATCCTTGGGCCATGAATTCGAAACAGACGTGATAAAACTAACTTTCGAAGGTTGGGCTGACCACCGGTTTTCGTTCTGGATTTCGTTGTTATATGCCTTGCTTGAAGGCCTCAGCGGTGCTTTGGATGTGGAGAGGCAGGACGTGGACGGCTGTTTGTACAGTTCCGATAATGAGCCCAATAACAGAGTACTTGTTCTTTTTGACGATGTCCCGGGTGGGCAGGACACGTGCAGCGCCTTGCCCATCCCCCCAAGCTTTGCGGGGGTGTGCTGGAGGAGGCCCTTTACCGTTTGGGGCTTTGCGATTGCGGCGGCGAAAGTAGGGATACAAGTTGCTACGGGTGTTTAAGAAATTATAGGAACCAATACTATCACGATAATCTTGAACGGGGGGGGATTATCATCGATTTTTTTGGAAAAAAATGCTCGCGGTTGACGATAGCGACCTTTAAATTTTCGAATACGGGCTCTGAACAAATAGTTTCTAAAGGGGGGGCCTTGTTAGTCCGCTCGCCAATGCCTACCACAGAATCAAAATTATAATAAACGGCTAGGTGATAACCCTTGATGATTACGTACTCGGCGGCGTGGTGCCCCCTAATGGCTGCCTTCCTAGGTGGAAATTGGTCAATCGAAGCAGTTAAGGTTTAGTCCGGGGGGGCTATGCCGGCGGGAAAGCCAAATCAGCCACGTTCATTCCGGTCAGCAAGCCTTGCGGGTCGGTCAAGGGAAGGGTGGGATTAGTGAATCCGTTAGAAAAATCCTTTTATTTTTTTCAAGCAGAAATTCGAAGACGGCGGCGCGTTCACTTTAGAGGAAATCATGGTTGCAACGGGGGGGTGGAGAATGTCTACGGTTAGAACCTACTTGGGCAAGCGGTGGAAGGGCATTCTTAAGAAAACGAGTAGGGGGGGATGGGTTGTGGCAAATCTGCCTTCTACACTACAGAACTACCGCGGGATGATGTCACAAACCCGCAGAGATAGCCCGGAATACGTTAAACCAATTCTAAAACCTTCAGTGGAAAGCCTTGTTGAAAAGGCGCAGCAATCGGCTATTCTGGCATTGGATATCTACAACCGACCCGCCACCAAGTTTCGCACCGAGGCTTTTATTGTGCTTATGGTTATTGCTTGGACCGCGCTTTTTCACGCCATTTTTGAAAAGGGGGGGATCCCCCCCTATTTTTATAAAGACGACCAAGGTGTTGCCCGGACGGCGGATGGCGAAAAAAAGGCTTGGGAACTAAAAACTTGCATCCGAGAATTTTACGGCCCGGCAAATCCCCGGTACGCCAAACTTGGATTTTATGATTCGGCTGCGTAATAAGATAGAACACCGATTTCTCCGGAGATAGATCCATATGTAACGGAAGAATGCCAAGCGATGCTACTCAATTTTGACGAATTGCTGGTGGAAAAATTCAGTGAATATTACGCTTTACAGCAGTGTTTGTGTGTACCGCTGTTGGCTTCGACAGTGCGGCAGCCATATCAGGTAGATGCCCTGCGAAGATTCCAAGCCAAGCAGTACACTGAATTAAAACAGTATATAGATGATTATAAAAAAAACCTGGCACCGGAGATCCGTGATAATCCCAAATACCGTTACCGGCTTTATTTGGCGCCTGAATTGGCAAGCAGGGAATCCTCTTCTGATCTTGTCTTAACTTTTGTAAAAGGCGATGACCTTACTGGTACTGAACAAGTCGTGGCTGTTCGAGAACGCTCTGTGCCCGTTGCCAATCCCGGTAAATTAAAGCCTAGTCAGGTGGCCCACAAAGTGAAAAAAACGAATCGGCCGACCGTTCTCTACTAACCACCATACTGCGGCGTGGAAATACTATAAAGTTAGGGAATCGGGAAACGATCCGACCAAATGCGAAACAAAATACTGCCAATACGATGATGTGCACGAGAGTTACGTTTACACCGAAGATTGGGTGGAGTTCTTGGTCCTCAAACTAGCAGATCAAAAAGAATATGAGAAGGTAATTACGTATCCCTGGCGTCAACAGGCCGGACATGGTTGAGCAAGCCGGGGCCCAATTCTTGATGACCGTGGACATGCTTTTCAAGGTTCTTGCCGTTCGGAGTTGGGCAAAACAGTAAGCGGGAGAATAAACAGCCCGGTGGATTGGATCAAATGAATAGGTGCAGATCGGTTGTGTTACTGAGCATTTTCGTTTTAGTAGCGGTTTTTTTTAAGCGGTTGCTTTTCTGCCCGAAACGTCATAATGTTTGATGAAAATTGGGATGGATATAATCACGGATGATTTGGTCGGCAGCAATGAAGAACTTAAAGATATTGCCGCGCTGGTTATTAATCTGCCCGGGCCCATCACCGCACGCCTTCCATCGCCCCCCCGAGGCCATGGGTAACGTTGGACCCTATAAATAGTTGTCCCTTTTTTTGTGGGTAAACGAAGGTAGGCTGGTTGCAGAAGTGCAATCGGGCCCCCCCTTGTAATCTCTATTGAGGTTATAAAGGAGCCAAACTTTGCAGTTCCCCCCCATCTTGCTAAAAAGTGCGGTAAATGGCGGCAAAATAGAATAGAACCGCAGAATAACCACTTTTAAGATAAAACCCCCCCACACAAACCCTTAACATCCCTTATTTTACGGAGGGAATAAAAGGGTTTTACTACTCTTCTGCCTAATTTAACAATTACCACAAATATCGTATAGCTGACTGCTGCGTGTTCAAAAAGATCCTGTTCTACAGGCGCTGCTGCTGCCTAGCTAGTATTACATTACAATCGCGCCTTCCCCCCCACACAGTAAACAAACACTCTCTTGCTATAGTTGTCTTTACATTTTTAACCGTGGAACGGCGTGGGAACGGAGGTTTGGCATGGGTATTTCCGCCGCACAGGAGATTTCCGTAATTCGCTCCCAGGTGTCCCGGGCAAAACTAAAAGAAATTACGGGACAAGTTTTACGGGCCGGCCAAGACAAAGACTGCGAAGCACATGACTTTTATCGTTTTGCGTGTACAGCTATTAAGAATCCCGGCTTCCGCAAAGGGCACCACTCTATCCCTTTACCGGTCTTAACAAACCAGGTTATTCAGGTTGTCAATCGGCATGATGTGCCGTTTGACCGGTTGATGTGGTCTTTTTAAAACTAGAGGCAGATAACTATAATAAAATTAGGGATCTCATGGCGAAGATGGTTCCGGAGTTATTGGAAGCAAAGCCGGAAACGGTGGAAGAATATGAAGATTCTATCGCTGAAGTAACTAAACTGGTCAAGGAACAGCTTGATCTCGGCCTTGATTCTCAAATGCTATCCCTTTTGGCCGCACTGTCCATTGTTGTGCCGCGGCTGGATGGGGAAGACGGCGTTGCTGTAGGCGGCGATAATAAGAGAACCCAAGACGAGGAGAAGAGATCCTCGGCCTTCCACGCCTTATTAACGCAGCTAGAAAAACTGGATCCGGCCGATCCCTTTTGGGAGCAACTGGATTCCTTTTTTTTCTGCAATCGAAGCCCTAAAGGCCTCTAAGCAGGCATCTCTGGCCCACATTGAGCGGCTGGGCTCATCTTTGCGCTTACTGCAAGAGGAGCACGGCCAAAGGCTTGAATCCTATTTTAAAAGATCTATTTCGGACTGGTCAGCGGACGCGGTGGGCGTGGATCTTGCCCGGCAAATCTTAGAAGAATTGGATTCATTTAAGAATGCTTTGGGGGGGAACATCTTGAGGCTGAACAGACAGTGCCCGGCACCGCCGCAGATCGAAAAAAAACTTAATGCCAAGTTGGAGGAATTAGAGGACAGAATTTACCATCACTATGACAGTCTGTCTGAGTCCCTGGCTAACGGCCAAAGGGGGGGTGTTCTGCCTGCCGAGCCTATGGAGCAAACACTAGAAACGAGCGCGAAACCCGATGAGGCGGCCTCAAAGAACAGGACCAAACCAAAAACGGGGGGAGATTGGGCAGACGGAGCAGGAAGGCGAAAACGTTTCCGATAAGGATACGAAGCAGCACGTAAAAATTGCCCCGCCTAAAGCCCCTCAACCGAAAACTCCTTCCGCCAAACGCTCCAAAAAGGCTTCGCCTAAACCACAAGCCACCGCCGGGGGGGCAGTGAAAGTGGCTGCTGCACCCTCGGGGCATGTGGAAGAAGCTGTCGATATTCTTTGGCGAATGATAGCGGGCAAAGATTTGGCCGGGGGGCCTATTGGCTGGCACGCGGACGTGAAGCGGGGGGGGTGATTCGGATACTATCCCCTCCTGGCTTTTGGCGGCCATGGAAGGTTCGCGCTATTTACTTTTCCCAATGTTAATGTTTCGCGCTCCTTCTCCCGCTATGTGAGTAACTATCTGCACAGCGGGGGGGATAGTTTTACCGAACTATCGGCAATCGGCGTGGGTTTGATCGGGGGGGCTTTGCTGGAACCCGCGGGTGATAGCGCCGGCTGGCTTTTGGAACAAAAGCGATTGCCCAGACTGGAACGAATCCAGCAAATTATACGGGAATTTACCTATAACCAGATCCCCCCCTTGGGCCAAAATGAATTATTAGCTATTTCGGATAGAGATCAACGGGAAAAACTAATTCGAGATGCCGCGGCCCACTGCGGCACCGTGGTTAAGTTTTCCCGGGAGAGGCGTTTTGCCCTGCCTAGGGTAAACAGGATCTGGAAAGAGATTTTAGGTGACCAAAAGGAACTTTATGTAACTTTGGAAAAAGTAATGGCCGACCAACGGGACGCTGTTGTTACCATTATGGAAGATCTGGGTAAGTGGAGAACAAACAGTGATGTTGTGGAGAAGTTGGAACAAATAGACCTGAGGGTGCTGCGCAGAAGGGATCATGCGCTGCAAGGTTATGAAAAAGAAAGATTGATCAGGGCATTGGACGAGGTGCTGTCCGCTGCCGACCGCTGGGTAAACCTAGTTCAAAACAGTGATGCTGATAAGGATAATTGGAAACACAAACGTGTCAATCAGCTGACCAGAGTGTTGAAAAAGCAGATCCCCTTGTTTCCCGGAGTTAGAGCAGTATGGGCAAAAAGCAGATTTAAAGGAACGGCTGGCCGCGGAATTCATTGGGGGGGAAAACTTAAAACTGCTGTTTGACTACGTTTCCTCCAACGGGCAAATTGAACCCTTCCATTTCCCCCTGCATCTGCAACAGACGGGCGATCTGGAGCAAATTTTGGCCGGGCGCCTGTTCTGGCTGCCCGAACTAGAGCTGCTTGACACCGGTTTGCCCACTGCACAGGATCTGCAGCGCTTGGCCGGGATTGCCTGGGAAATTAAAAAAAGACTGGCTCATCCCTACAGAATCCCTCTATATGAAGTGGGAGGAAAAGCAGGATTACCGCTTCTTAGAACAAATTGCCCTCGGTGTGCAGGGCTGCGAAGAGCAGCGTCAAAATTTAAGCGCGCGCAGTAAAAAAAACTGCTGCAAGGCTCGCGGGATGCTTTAAAAGAGCAAATGCACCTAGTCGCCTCCAATGTGGAACGGGCATTGGTCAACGGGGGGGTAATCAGTGAAGAACAGAGGGTGGACTTGGCCTCGCAAATTGAAAGCATAGACGAGCCTACAGCCCTAAATATCACCGCGGAATTTCGAAAGCTCGAGAAAATCAAGCGCAATTTGGAAGAAGAAACGGAAAGGCGTTTGGCTCATCAGCGGGACATTTGGCTGGGGGGGCTTTCCCAGAGATTGGGAGAAATCGCTTCGGATGAGGATGGACGGAGATTTAGGGAACTTGTAGAAACCGCCCTAAACGATCGGGCCACTCGAGTTGTGGATGAATATATAGCTAAGGTAAGGGCCCATTTGGAGCGTAACGAACTTTTTGTTTTAACTGAGAGCGAAGAACAGTCCCGGAACTACCTGGCTGAATTCAGCCAATTTCGTCTAGCAGTCAATAGGGGGGGCAAAACAAGGCTTTTCGGATGCGGAGGTTGTCGGAAAAAAATGGCCGCACCTGGGTTACCAACCACTATGCAAATATCCCGGAAAGGCAATTAGAACAGGCCTTAACCGCCTTCAGGTCCTGGCGGCAGTTGAATACTCGCAGGGGGAAAACCCGGGCAGAATCTTTTGCAGCTTTTCACCTTTCTGGGCTTCTCGTTTCGAGGCGAGCTGCCGGAAATCAAATACCCCCCCGGGAACGAAACACGGTCTCTGCTTGTGACTCTGCCCATGGAGGCTAGTGACCAGGCAAGGCCGTTTCCGCACTTTGGCTCCATGGCCCAAATGCTGTTTCATGTACTTTTAGTCTGGGAAAGGCCCGGTGCCCATAATATAGTGACGGAAATCAACGATGCCCGGCTGAGTTCCGGAAGCACCATTATGTTGTATTTCGGGCGCATTTCGGAAACAATGCGGCGGCAGCTTACTAGAATCACCCGGAAAAATGATATGCGCCTTATAGTTTTGGATGAGGCCCTTTTCCTTTACCTAACCGGCCAAAGGGATGCTCGCCTCAAAGCCCTGTTAAGATGTGCCGTGCCTATGGCACATGCATACCGTACACACCGGAAATAATGGGTAAGGTGCCGCCTGAGGTGTTTTACGGGCGGAGAGATGCCATTCGGGAATTGCAGCGCAGGGACGGCTCCTGCCTTGTTTATGGCGGCCGCCAAATGGGCAAGTCCGCCCTTTTACGTTATGTACAGAGGAGAAGTCATAATCCGGAAAGGAACCAATATGCGTGGGTTGAGGAAATAGACAATTTGGGGGGGATGAGTATTCTCAGCAAAAACCGGGAGATATTTGGCCCAGATTATGGCGGCTATTTTTTTTGAAGAGGGGGGGTTTTTGCAAGGCCAAATGCCCCCGGGCGAGGAAAAAAATTATTGAAGCAATCGGCCGTTTGATGAGAACCCAAGCTGATCTGCAAGTCTTATTAATGCTGGATGAAGCGGATAGTTTTTTAAACAGCGATGCGGCACAAGCGTTTAAAACGGTTAGGCAGCTGCGGGGGGGCTGATGAACGAAAGCGAGAGGCGCTTTAAGGTAGTTTTTGCCGGATTGCAGCACGTGCAGCGCTTTCAAGGTTTGCCCAACCAGCCCCCCCTGGCCCATTTTGGCCGGCCTATTCTGGTAGGCCCTCTGGAAAGTGCCGATGCCATGGCTTTGGTAAGGGAACCATTGGAAGCACTGGGCTTTGAGTTGGATGATGCTTGTGTTTACAGCATCCTGTCCTTTACCAATTACCATCCCGGGTTAATTCAAATATTTTGTTACCAGTTGCTGCGGCGTTTGTATAAAAAAAATATAAGGAACTTCCGGCAGAATTTAAGCCGCTAAAGATTACCAAAGAAGATGTGGAGATCATCTATCTGCAGGATGATGTGCGGGATAAGATTAAAGAGCGCTTTGAGTGGACACTAGCTTTAGATGAGCGTTATCAGGTAATAACGTGGGCCATGATTGTGGAACAGACCCAGACCCGCGATAGTTTCAGTCAGCACTTCTCCGTGGGTGAACTTGCAGGACTCGCTAATGACTATTGGCCCGCAGAGTTCATCAAGATGACAGATGATGAATTTAGGGGGGGGCTTTTGCGAGAACTGGAAGGGTTAGGCGTTTTAAGCCATTCGGAAGGCAAATATCGTTTGAAGAGTCCTAATCTAGTGCGCTTGATGGGTACGGAAGCGGATATTCAAAACCGTTTAGAAAGCTTTATTCTGCGCCCCCGCGGCTGTAGATGTGAAACCGGATAGTTTTCATGAGCTGATCGGCGACGAACAGTACAGTATTTTCACCTATGCCCAAGCCCGCAGTTTTGACGAAGGAGATTTCCGTATCGTAACTATATCGAAAGCCCTAGGCTATGACCGCGCCGAACAGAGTATTAAGGCCTTTATGCGGATTCGGGCAGGGCAAGGGCGAAACGGATTAATTTGGCAGCCGATAGTGCCGACAAATTAGAAAGTCTTATTAGAAAAGAACGGGATCGCACGAGAAAACGGGCTGCGGATCACCTCATCCTGTATCAGTTAAACGACCAACCTAAGGCCCTCTCTTTGGAACTGCTGCGCGCTGCCCATGAGTTTTCAAAGCAGGGAAAAAAAAGGCGGCGTGGCCCTCTCCTTTTACTTCGTCATGAGCCCCCCGGGTCTATTGGGAGTTCCTGCGGCAAGATCCCGATTTCGCAGTTGATTTAAACGCCGCGGGGGGGCTGTAGTGAAAGTGAAAAAGTGGAACAAGCACGGAATCGGACAACGACTGGACCATTTGTTCCTATTGGGCCACGAAGATGTAAAACAGGCCATTGTGGATGTGAGCGGGGGGGGTTGGCCCTTTCTGATTGATGAGATCATCAACCGAACGGCAAAAACTAGGGAACCCCAGCCGGCTGTGCAGGAAGTGCAAAAGTTCATGCAGACCAGTCCTGAGTTTAGGGATATGTTCCTTAGGCAGCTCGAACTTCCTGAGTATTCCGCCGTTGAGGCGGTTGTGCAGCTGTTGTTGGCTGAAGGCGGAATTGTTCCGCACGAATTAATCCTGCCTGAATTTCTCAAGGCCCCATCACCTGTCAGCAAAATGAGTGTGCGCTGACTGTTGACTTTTGCAGCAGTTTGGCCTGGTGGAAATGGGCAATAACGAGGTAATGATTGACGGGGGTTTTGCAGGGGATTTTACAGTCATGAACGACGCGATGGTGAACAACAGGGTGGTTAAGGCGGTACTGGATGATTTGGTCAGGGGGGCCGGACTTGTTTTGTAATCACACCGAGCACGCAGGATTGGGGGGCGAAGTGCAATTTTGTCTGGGGGGGAGATGGCGGAAGAGTA
>JMBX01000443.1_pt1 | contig 10424 bp, 19 predicted proteins | sample 616521 | NCBI WGS metagenome assembly JMBX01 (sample SAMN02727906, study PRJNA239997) | anaerobic digester metagenome | biome: anaerobic digester; isolation source: mesophilic anaerobic digester inoculated with municipal waste water sludge... | place: Germany: Bielefeld University, CeBiTec ...
TAATACTCAATATCCACATTCTTTTGGGAAGGATTAACCAAGATAGTTTGAATAGGCTTGAATTTGATATTTAAAGTTACATTGTCGGCATTTGCAGGAGTTCCTTCAGCCATCACCTCATTTACACTCACTAAACCGCTAATTAAAATAGCAGCGGTTAAAAATAAATTTTTTTGTTTTCATCTTTTTGTTGTTTGATACTTTATAAAAAAAATTTGAATTATATATGATTCGAATAAATTCACATTACGGACATTTCGTTATATTTTCGAGACATCTGGTCAGCACACTATTATATCGCAAAAAAACATAAAGGCCAAACTGTGGAATACCTTCAGTTTTTTTTACTTGATAAAAAAACAATAATAATTATACTATTGCGACACTATCTTCACTTTTAAGACAACTACCAAGAGTAATTTTATTATTGCCGAAAATTTATTGATTATTATCTTAAAATTAGGGACACGATTTTTAAAATTTCGGCGGAACACATTCCGGAGGTAGAAGGACAAAGGATAACCCTTGATCTAAATACTGTTCAATGATTTGGTTCTAATAGGAGACTAACATAACAACATTACAATTTTTAATTCTAAAAAAACATCAATAACGCTGTACTGCAATGTACATAAGGGATAGCTCAGCTTTAATATTTTAAGCGTAAAGTCCTATTCTATAAGGTATTACTACCCGACACCCAAAAAAAACGCTGCAAATGTACATGTTTTTTTTGTAATATTCGTGTTTTAACTTTGTTTAAGTTTATTTACAACTGATAAACATTGCGATTTGTAAAAGAAAAAGTAGCCGGATAACCGATGAATGCTTATCTTGGGGGAAAAAAAATTGTTATGTCTAAAAATTTTTATTTAAGCTGGTTGTTAACAGCTATTTTTTTTCAGTTACAACACTTTATGCATCTAAGGTAGATACCGTAAAAGTGTTCAGCCCTTCAATGAAGAAAGAGATCAAGGCGGTTATAATAACCCCCCCACCTCCTGCTCAGCGGATACCCCCGTCTCCTGTACTTTACCTGTTACACGGATATAGCGGGGATTATAGCAGCTGGGTGAAAGCATTTCCTGTAATCAGCGAGCTGGCTGACAAGCATGACATGATGATTGTCTGTCCCGACGGGGGGGCATATGGAAGCTGGTATATGGACAGTCCCGTTGATCCTGATTTTAAGTATGAGACCTTTGTCGCTGAAGAGTTGATCTCATGGATAGATAAAATTACAACACTGTTGCATCACGCGAAGGACGTGCCATAACCGGACTTAGTATGGGAGGCCACGGCGGTTTGTACCTTGCCTTCCGGAATCAGGATCAGTTTGGTGCTTGCGGAAGCATGAGCGGGGGGGGTGTTGACATACGCCCCCCCTTTCCAGACAACTGGGATATTGCCAAAAGATTGGGAACACAACAGGAGTTTCCCGAACGATGGGAGCATAACACCGTGATGGGTTTACTTCATCTGCTTACTCCCAATAAGCTCAGTATTATTATCGACTGCGGGACTGAAGATTTCTTTTACGAAGTGAATGAACGCTTGCACAGAGAGCTGCTGTACAGGAACATTCCTCATGATTACATTTCCCGCCCCCCCGGCATTCACGACTGGAATTACTGGGCAAATGCAATAAAGTACCAGATACTATTTTTCAGCGAGTTCTTTAAAATCAGTAATTAAACACACTATATAATTACGATTTGCAAAATTAATCTGTAAAAATCTCAGGTCACCCTGCCCGTATTTTGCACCGCCTTAAAAGGTCGAGCCTGAACTGGCATGACCTGAGTCGTTTATGAGAAGCCAGTCTTTTGTAAAGCCAGCCTTTTGTACGGCCTTAAAATATCTAATAGACAACTAACAATAAAAAAAGCAAGTTATGAAGAAGTTTATTTCACTGTTTTTGTCCATTTTTGCAGGAATTGCCATTTTTGCCCAAGCACAGCCTGAGGCCTTCAAATTTGCACTTATAACCGACACACACATTGGAAGCCCTGATAATAATGAAGACCTTTTCCGTACAGTGAAGGATATAAATTCACAAAAGGATATTGCTTTCGTGATTGTCTCGGGAGATGTGACCGAATTCGGTTCCTATAACGAATTACGAATGGCAAAATGCCTGCTGGATGATCTGGATGTGCCGTGGCATATCCTGCCGGGAATCACGATTCCAACTGGTCGGAGAGCGGGACAAACGATTTTTTGAGGGTGTTCGGAAATGAAACGTTTGGTTTTGATTACAACGGTTATAAGTTCATCGGACTTGCTTCCGGTCCTAATATGCGAATGGGGCCCGGGCAGATACCACGTGAAAACCTTACATGGTTTTTAAAGAGTTAAAGAAAACCAACACCAATACACCTATTATCTACGTAAATCATTACCCCCCCATGGATAATTCACTTAACAACTGGTACGAGGTGATGGATGCTTTGCGTCCCTACAATGTTCAGTTGATGCTTTGCGGGCATGGACATACCAATAAAGCAATGAATTTTGAAGGCGTGCAGGCTGCTATGTGCCGATCCAACCTTCGTGCAAAAGAGGATTATGGCGGCTACAATATAATAACAGTCAACCCGGGAGAGGTTTCTTTGCAGGAGCGGATTGTCTCCGGAGAAACTCGTGCTCCGTGGCTCTCCTGTTCAACACATGGCCGTCCACGGTGGGAAAGCGATTCTCCCAGGCCCGGCTACAGCATTAACATAAACCATCGTCACGTAAAAGAGGCTTGGAGCATACAGGAGGAAAGTGATATGGGCAGCGGTATGTTCATCCATGAAGGAGTGTTGATTTACACCAACACTGCCGGAGAGATAAAAGCTGCGAATAGTGCTGACGGCCAGACTATATGGATCTTTAACACCGGAGGTAAAATTTACTCCACCCCACGGTATACAAGAACAAAGTATGGTGTGCTTCTTCCGACTCTTACCTGTACGGACTTGATGTGCGAAACGGTAAGCAGTTATTTAAACTAAAAAAACGACAAGCCGGTGGTCTCATCTGCCGCTTGTGCAGATAATATGGTAATGATTGCCGGTGGCGACGGTTGTTGCCGGGCATGGGACGTAAACACAGGAAAACTCCGTTGGAAGTTCGACAGTGTTGAAAACTTTGTAGTGACACGTCCGCAAATAATAGAGGCCCTGCTATTTTTCGGAAGCTGGGGGGGAAATGAGTTTTACGCAATAGATATCAAAACCGGCAACTCACGGTGGATCTGGAGCAACGGGCATACTAACAGAATGCTGTCACCTGCACAGGTTGTTCCCGTAATTACACACGGGCGTATTTATCTTGCCTCTCCTGACAGATTCATGACTGTGCTGGCAGAAAAAACGGGAGAGGTAATATGGCGGTACAACGATCCGGAGCAACGGGTACGCGAATCGATTGGAATTTCTGAAGATGGCAACACGGTGTATGCCAAAACAATGGATGGAAATATTATTGCTATTGATGCAACCGTTCCGGAAAGGAGGGTGAAATGGGTTTCATCGGGTGAAGATATGGGTTACGAACTTACCCCCCACACCGGTTGTGGAGAAAACGGAGTTGTTTACGCTCCCACCGACAAAGGCTGATCTACGCTATCGCGCATCTGATGGCACCTTTTATGGAAGTACCGCATCTCAAGCGGACTGATTAACATGATCCTGCCCACAGAGAAAGGCGAACTATATGTCTCTTCAATGGATGGGAAGCTAGTGAAGTTAACGGTTTTATAGCGTGGCACCCAGGCTGCTTCCTTCAATACAAAATTTAGCGGGAACGATGCTCTGCAGTTCTCCCATCATACCATTAGCAATCTCTGGCACGATACTATAGATGCTATAGTTATCTTTTACGTTTCTGAACATTTTAACGATTCGTTCAACACCTTTAACAAGCTTGTCTGCTTCCTCTTTTGTGTTGTAGAAGGCAAAGGAAGCTCGTACGGTTCCCTCTATGCCAAGCTCATGCATAAGGGGGGGTTCTGCACAGTGGTGCCCTGTTCTTACCGCTATACCCATCTTATCCAACAATGTACCTATATCGTATGGGTGAATACCATCCACCAGAAACGAGATCACACTGCTTTCTCTCCGGCATTGCCTATTATACGTAGTCCCGGTATGGATAGTAGTTTTCAGTTGCATATTGCAGTAACTCATGTTCATATGCGGCTATCTTATCTATTCCGATTGAAGTGAGATAGTCAAGAGCGGCAGCCAGGGCCGCTGTTCCCACAAAATCGGGGTGTCCCGGCCTCAAATTTAAAGGGCAGGCTGTTGAAGGTGGTTTTATCAAAAGAAACGCTTTCAATCATCTCACCTCCCCCCCTGGTATGGAGGAAGATCATTTAACCACCGCTCTTTACCATACAATACCCCCTACACCGGTAGGGCCGTATATCTTGTGTGAAGAGAAGACCAGAAAATCACAATCGAGCTGCTGTACATCAACCCTGCAGTGCTGTACAGACTGGGCTGCATCAATAAGTACAGGCACGTTTTGTGCATGCGAAAGCTTTACTATCTTATCTACAGGATTAATTGTACCTAAAACATTGGAAACATGTGTTACAGAGACAAGCCTGGTACGAGGCGTTATCATTCTCGACAGTTCATCCGTCAGCAGCTCGCCATCAGCGTTTATTGGGGCCACTTTCAGCTTCAACCCGTAATAATCGCACTGCATCTGCCAAGGAACAATGTTGGAATGATGTTCCATTGCGGTAATCAAAATTTCATCACCCTCCTTGCAGAATTTACGGCAAAAAGAGGAAGCGACTAAATTTATCGATTCGGTTGCTCCACGCGTAAACACAATCTCGTTGGAAGAAGCTGCGTTGATAAATTTCTGTACCGTTCTCCTTGAGGCCTCATGTTCATCGGTAGCTGCCTGGCTAAGAAAATGCACCCCCCCTGTGTACATTGGCGTTTTCGAGACAGTACATTTTAGTGATCTTGTCTATCACACACTGAGGCTTTTGCGTTGTTGCCGCATTATCCAGATAGACCAGTGGATTCCCGAATACTTCACGTGAAAGTATCGGGAAATCGTCGCGTATCTTGTATATATCAGCTTTATTCAAATTACTCCTCTTTTCAACATTACTATCAACTATTTGCATACATTGCAGTTCCCGCATCGCATCAGTTCGCCCCTGAAACGCTTATCAATAAGGTTAACCAGCCTCTCCTGAAGTGTTTCAATACGTATAAGATCCACCACATCACGAGTAAAAGCCACCATCAGCAGAAGTCGCGCCTCTTCTTTGTCTATTCCCCCCCTTGCGCGCATGTAGAACAGCGCTTCATCATCTAAATGGCCTGTAGTAAGTCCGTGAGAACATTTTACATCATCAGCATATATTTCAAGCTGTGGCTTTGAGTACATTCTGGCATCTTCAGATGCGCACAGATTCCTGTTAGTCTGGTAAGCCTGCGTTTTTGGGCATCTCTCTCCACCAATATCTTTCCGCAGAAAACCCCCCTGTCGATTTATCCTGCAAAACAGTTTTAAAAAGTTCGTTGCTCGTACAGTTAGGAACGGAGTGATCAAGAAAAGCGAAATTATCGATATGCTGTGATTTATCGCATATGGCAAGTCCTCCCGCGTGTGCTTCGGCATGTTCGCCCAGAATGCGGTACCGATAGTTGTTACGGGTATATCCGTTATGGAGGGTAATACCGCTTGTAACAACATTGGATTTCTCTTTCTGTTCACTGAACAGGTTGTTCAGGCGGGTCACCTTCACTGAGTTTTCCTCAAGCTCATACATATCCACTTGTGCAGACACATCGGCAAAGATCTCTGTAACCTGCGTCACCACAAAATTAACATCGTCAACCGTATGATCACACACCAGCAGTTTCACGTGTGCATTCTCTTCCGCAATAATCAATATTCTCCTGTTCACATTCAGATCTACGCCTCCGCGTAATATATTGATAAGCTGCAAAGGTTTATCAACAGAAACATTTTTAGGAACATATACTACAAATCCATCCTGAGCAAACATAGTGTTGTATGCCACAACACCATTATCCGAGTAGTCTGCAATTTTCGCATAATATTTTTCAAACTGTTCGGGATAATTAACAGAAAAAACCTGCAAACTGCCTACAAAAACACCTTCCGGTAAAACTCCAAATGCTGGTTTTATCGTAATACCTGTCGTTTATAAGAAAATATAGGTTTGTAGAGAGGTTGGGCACATCGCATTTGAAGGCATCGTAAGGATTAACCGGAATAGGAATATTCCGTAGGTTCAAACCTAAATCAGCATCAAAAGCTCGTGCAATATTCGAGTGTTTGTAATCTTCATTCTGTGAAGTGGGAAATCCAATATTCTTAAAGGTTTCAAAAGCAGCATCTCGGTAACTGTTCATCGCCTCTGAGGAATATCTGTCCAGCTCACTCCTGTATTGTTCAAACAGATCTATATATTGTTGTTCAATCATTTTTACAGATGGGTTTTGGGATATGGAGTTATCAGCCAGTCATAGCCTCTTTTTTTTCGAGTTCGAGGGCTAAATCGGGGGGGCCTCCTGATTTAACAATCTTACCCGCATACAGCACATGCACAAAATCTGGTTTGATATATTCAAGCAAGCGTTGGTAGTGAGTGATAAGAATGGTTGCATTCTCTTTGGTCTGGTGCTTATTCACACCGTCAGCAACTACCCTCAACGCATCAATATCAAGTCCTGAGTCGGTCTCATCAAGAATAGACAAGAGTGGGTTTATCATAGCCATCTGAAAAATTTCATTTTTCTTTTTTTTCTCCACCTGAAAACCCCCCCTCGTTTACCGAGCGGTTAACCAGCTGGCTGTCCATTCCCAACAACTCTCTCTTATCGCGCATCAGTTTCAGAAAATCGGAAGCAGTAATCGGCTGTTCATTCCTATATTTCCTTTGTTCATTAACAGCAGCACGCATGAAATTAACCATGCTCACACCGGGTATCTCAACCGGGTACTGAAAACTAAGGAATATTCCCTCACGTGCACGATCCTCGGGTTCCATATCGAGTAGATCTTTACCATTGAAAATTATACTGCCCCGGGTAACTTCATACTTGGGATTTCCGGCGAGCACAGACGCAAGGGTACTTTTCCCTGAACCATTAGGTCCCATAATAGCATGAACCTCGCCGGGTTTTACTTCCAGATCTACACCTTTTAATATCTCTTTATCTTCTACTATCGCATGCAGATTCTTTATCTTTAACATATTTGTAATCACGTGTAATATTATTAAATAGCTGCTCTATTTAACGCCGCCCTAAAATAGTTTATTTGATAATACGAGTATGACAACAATTGCCACACAAGGATAGAATTCTCGAGACTGATAACAAACGATCCTCCTGAAATGTTTGATTTGTGCCTTAAATAATTGCTCACCCATTATACTAAATCGGGAACCGTCTCCTTTTCAACGCACCTATCCCTTTCATCTTCGGCAATTATATCTTCCGCCTCCTTTATCTTCTTAAACAGATCAGATGCGAACACAAAATCGTTAAGCTTTACGTTATCAGCATCCATTATTTCCGACCTGTTTCCTTCCCACTCCTTTACCCCCTTCATTGATAAAATAACATTGTCTCCAATATTAATTACCGAATTCATATCATGAGATACAACTATTGTTGTCATTGAAAATCTGTTGTGATATCATGAATCAGCTCGTCTATAAGCTGAGATGTTTTCGGATCGAGCCCCCCCGAATTAGGTTCATCGCAGAAAAGATATTTCGGATTCAAGGCAATTGCTCTCGCAATAGCCACCCTTTTCTTCATTCCTCCGCTTATCTCTGAAGGATAAAGGCTGGCTGCATTAAGCAGATTGACTCTCTCGAGGCAAAATTCTGCACGTTTTTTTTGCGCTCACGCTTATTCTTCCTGGAAAACATATCAAGCGGAAACATCACATTCTCAAGCACTGTCTTTGAATCAAACAGTGCTGCTCCCTGAAAAAGCATTCCAATATCGCGACGAAGTCGACGAACCTCACCTGGTTTCATGCCGATGAAATTCTTTCCATCATAACATATCTCTCCAGATGTAGGAGTAATTAATCCGACAAGGCATTTAAGCAGAATCGTTTTCCCCGATCCGCTTTTCCCGATGATCATATTAACTTCTCCCTTATAAAAGGTAGTATTTATATTGTTAAGAACAACGTCGCCGTCAAACTCTTTTGTAAGATTTTTTATTTCTATCATACAGCCATTCCTTACCCCAACACCAACTGCGTAAACACTAAGTCGGTAACAAGAATCAAAACGCTGTTTATCACCACCGAATTGGTACTGGCCTGCCCCCCCACCTCTAGAGCGCCACCTTTTGCTGTGTACCCAAAATAGGCTGCCACAGATGCAATTATGAAACCAAAAAGCATCGATTTAAAAATGGAATACCAGATAAGTGACTCTCTAAAAAATGCCTGAATTCCATATACATAAGTATCAACTGATGGTATCCCCAGAACAATACATATGACATATCCTCCAAACATTCCCGTAAACATGCTAAAACGACCAACACTGGCATAAATGCAACAAATGATGCTATCTTTGGCAATATCAGGTAATTTGCAGAGTTAACTCCCATTATTTCAAGTGCGTCAATCTGCTCGGTGATGCGCATTGTTCCAATTTCAGAGGCTACATTAGAACCCACCTTGCCAGAAAGGATAAGGCACATAATGGTGGAGGAAAATTCCAGCAGAATAATCTCTCTCGATACAACACCCACGGTAAACCGCGGCAGCATAGGTGAGTCGATATTCAAAGCTATCTGCAGAACAATAACAGCTCCTATAAAAAAAGAGATAATAACCACAATCCAGATAGAGCTGACACCCAGCTGATAAACTCCTTTCATGAACTCTTTCATGAACTCTCTAATTCTATCCGGCACTGACAATACTTTCTTCATCAGCAACGCGTATTCCCCCCCTACACTTTCTATTGAACTGATAAAACTCATGTGCCTTTTCGTTCGCTAATTATTTTGCAAAGATAAATAAAATTATTACTGCGACTTACAAATCTTTCAGCAAGACATCATTTTTGTCATCGAACATACTTTTACGGGTATTCTCCAAAGCGTTCCAGTGATCCCGAAACTCCTCTTCTATATCTATCATGAAATCTTCCGATCCATGCTTATCAAGTTTTGAAATCAGGAGGTTCACCGTAATCTTATTAATATCGAATGCGGGCTGGTATGCGGGCACTCGCTCATCTGACGCTGAAGGAGTGATTGAGATAATTTTCAGTTCAAGCAGTTCATTCAAGATGTCGTTTGTAAGCCGCACCGGCACCTTGCACCACACCGAAAGGTGATCAGCAGTAAGTGGTGGTTTCCCCCCCTCAGCAAACGTTGAACTATCTCAGTGGTGATCATAAGCGTGAAAAATCTTTATATCTGCGGCTAATATTTCGCGTCTCCTTCTCGAAAGAGAATTTCCTTACATTTTGTGCTGCATAGGATATCTCTGCGCCAATAAGAACAATAAACCACGATGTCTGAATCCAGAGCAACATTAGAGGGATAGCGGCAAATGTACCGTAAATGGCATTATAGCGGGTAATCCACAACTGACCGCTCAAATAGAGCATCTGAAAAAAACTGAAATGCTGTCCCCCCCGCAATTATTCCTGCAAGCAAAGCATTAGTAAATTTCACTTTTGTATTCGGCAAAAATTTGTAAAGTACAGTAATCAGAAGAATGATTAAAACAAAGGGTACAATATTCAGCAGGCGGGGGGGTATAACAGGATACAATATATAGATAATCTTCAACGTATTGTTTTGAGGATAGCTGATGATACTCAAGGTATTGGCAAGAACAAAAAAATATTGGCATCAGCAGTATAAACGCGGAATAATCGGTCACTTTCCGCGCAATACTTCTTCCTTTAGGCACCTGCCAGATTTTATTCAGGTTATTTTCAATATCACCGAAAAGGAGAATTATTGTATATAGAAACAACATAATACCCACTCCTGCAAATATTCCCCCCCACCCTTCGCCTCTTCTAACGACTTTTTAATAAGCAGAAACAGCAGGTTCAGAAACTCGCGGGTTCTCTCCTCTGCGGTCGCATTTTCTCCGGGTATAGCGGTAGTTATATCGGCTGAACCGGGGGTACCAGTGATATTTGAATTTCCTAAGTGTACCTGAACAGCGTTCACACTGTCGCTTGGTGTTTCGGGGATGGGTACTATTACCTCACTATGATGAACATCGCCAAGCATGAAGTTAAAGATACTGCTCTCCATTATATTCTCTATTCCAAATCCACGAGCAATGGCAAAAATTACTGCCAGCAACGGAACTATAGAGAGTAAAGTTCTGTATGTAAGCGACCGGGAACTGGCAGCAATATCAAGCTCCTGCAC
>JMBX01000444.1_pt1 | contig 10414 bp, 16 predicted proteins | sample 616521 | NCBI WGS metagenome assembly JMBX01 (sample SAMN02727906, study PRJNA239997) | anaerobic digester metagenome | biome: anaerobic digester; isolation source: mesophilic anaerobic digester inoculated with municipal waste water sludge... | place: Germany: Bielefeld University, CeBiTec ...
GTGCGGAAAACTATGAAGAAGCAAACATCTACCATGTGCAATTGGGTAGGACATACGGCAGGTTTAATGATGTGAAACTGGCTCTGCCGTTATCTTGCCCGCACTAATTAAACTCAATTGGCAGGACTATTTCGGCGGGCGGCTATGGCGGGGTATCGGCCGTAATTGGAGAAAACGCAAGGGACAAGGATCCGAACCTAAAATTGAAAACGGAAAATCACTGAGTTTGCCGGCCTAAAGCCCATGCTTGATGCCTTCCGCCGGTATGATCGGGGCTACGGGCAGATTGTTCTGCAGTGTAATGTGGAAGATGACCTTCTGGGCCTGCCCGAATATGCCATCAGAGAACATGGTGTTGAAGCGATTGAATTCAAATTCGGGCAAAGCGCTAAAGGAACGCAACCGGCCAGGCGCTTGAAAATAGGCAGGAAGCGTTGGATAAAATTAAGTTGGGATTTTTGGTCTTCCCCCCCAATCCGAATGCTGAGCACATTGTCCAAGCAGACGAGGAGGGCATTTGTCCCAACTTTTACCTCTATGAAAGGCTGCCCCTGTGGGATGAAGACTACCTTATTCCGCGCCTTGCCCACCTAAGGGAGCTGGGGGGGTTAAAGAATGTCTATTTGAAGATGGCCGGTTACGATCGGCGAGATCTAGAACGGGTCATCCGGTTGGGCAGCACAGCCGAAGTGGACATGATTACCTTTGATGGGGGGGCGGGGGGGAGGCAGCGGTTACAGCCCGAACAAGATGATGAATGAATGGAGCCTGCCCATCGTAATGCTGCAGGCGGCGGTGTGCAATATTGTGGAGAAGCTGCGGGAACAAGGCCTGTGGGTGCCCGCAGTAACGATGACCGGCGGGTTTAGTTCGGAAGATCAGGTGTTTAAGTCTTTGGCGTACGGCGGCAATACAGTGACCGCGGTGGGCCTGTGCCGCGCCGCTATGACCGCGGCCATGATGGGTAAAAAAAATCGGGAAACAGGTGGAGCGGGGCAGTGTACCGAGGCACCTGCGGACGTATGGCAATACCATCGAGGAGCTGTACGGTGATCTGCCCGATTTACGCGCACTTTATGGCAAAGAGGCGAATGATTTTTCCCTGGGGGGGGCGGTGGGGGGGTATTCTCCTATTTGAACAAGATTGCGTTTGGCATCAAGCATTTTGCAGCCTTAAATCGCAAATTTGATCTTGCTTATCTGGACAGAAGCGATCTGATACCTTAACAGCTGCTGCCCGGGAACTACTGCAGGGAAGATCGTTTGAAAAATAAGGACAAGGCCGGATGCCGGGCGGGAAGGGGGGGAATGAAAATGCACGCTGCACGGCGGCTGATTATCCTGTTGGCTTTAATACTGGCGTTAACTGAACATACCGCTCCGGTGGGAGCAGCAACTTGGTCCGATCACGAGGGTCTAATCACAGTGGAACTTGAAAACGAACAAGTTTATGTCTCGTTCAACTTCGAGGCCCGGGTTCACTTTATAATCTTGGTCCTTACGCCCATGATGCGGACGAATTGGCATATGCGGAAGGCCCATATGGAATTGCCGGTTTGGAGGGGCAGATCGAAGATGTCTGTATCGTGACCAGCGATCTGTTTTGGCGCGAACCGTATAGCGATGATGTGGCACCCACAATCTTTTTTTCTGATGCGAGACGGTAGTGTGGAATGGCTCCAGATGGACATCTACTCAGCGATTGATTGGGGCTTCGGCATCAATCTTGAGGACTACTTTTATAGTTGGGTCCTCTGCCCCCCCTCCTACCTCCGCTCCTATGTGGGTGGAGGATGGCCTTTCGGGTCAGCAATCTGTCTTTGGGCTTGCCGACGGCGGTATCAGGCATAACCTCGCCGATTTTTTTAACCTGATCTATCTGCCCGGTGGAAGATGGGTTTGCGAACTTGTACCGAGCGATAGCGAGTCAAGCGGCATCGTGGGCACCCTTTATTTTGATGAGGATGGGTCCCTATCCTTCCAGGTTGAAGAGGTTGATGCATCGGGTGTGGTTGTTGATTCGCTAGAAAGCTGGTCCGGGACCTACCACCTTGCCTTTTCGCAAGAGGGCTCTATACTTAATTCCCTTTTCGTAGATTTAGGGCTGGAATGGTGGGTTGACGAAAATGGCGTTGGCCCTGAACTTCAGAACATAAAAGCGAATTATCGTTTAGAGACGCAAAACCCCCCTGGGAGTTTGGGCTCCATCTGGTGCAGGGCGATCCCTTTTATCACTACAAAGAAGATAATACTGCTTATGCGTTTGAGAGCGGTATTTTTTTCTTACCTCGGCCTTTACGATAATTGGGAATGGGAGGAATATGTTGTGGATTATCTGGATTACACCAGCCTACAGGATATAAAGCACTTTCTCGATAACTACGATGTGGATCTGCGCAATGGCAGCGGCCAAACGGCCTTAATGCTGGCGCTGATTGCCGGGGGGGCGGGGGGGCAAGAAATAATAGAGGAACTAGTGTTGGCCGGAGCGGATGTCAATGCTAGCGATTTATCAAAGAATACGCCCCTGATTGGGCGGCCTGGGCTGGGTCGGGGGGGCCGGAAGTGCTTTGTCTGCTGCTTGTGCAAGGGGGGGCAGATGTCAATGCCCGCGATGACATCGGCGCCACGCCACTGATGTGGGTGCTGTACCAGAATGGCAATTTGGAGTCTATTGCACTTTTGCTGGAGAAGGGCGCCGATGTGAACATCACCGATGATGATGGTGATGCTGCCTTAGCCTGGGCCATAATGGGCGGAGCAGATGGAGAAAAACTGACCGCGCTGCATGGGGGGGCAGGAGGGGGGGATGTGCAGGCAGTTAGCCATTCCGGCCGCGGCTTGCTGCACATCGCTGCGCAGGCGGATACGGTCAATGCAAATACTGTGCTTGGCTTCTGGATGCGGGGTGGATCCAAATCATGTTGATGATTCTAATCATACCGCCCTTTCCCTATCTTTGATCACTGCGGTGGAACCGGCCGTCGTTAAGCGGTTACTAGAGGCAGGAGCCGATGTCAATGTGGCAGATAATGCCGGGAATACTCCCTTGATTTGGGCAACCTGGTCCGGGCAGGAACCGAATATCATCAAGATGCTGGTGGAGGCGGGTGCGGAGATCAACTATGTTGATGGTGATGCCTATTCACCCTTAATGTGGGCCTTAGCGGGCCGAGCGGAACCGGAAACGATCAGCATTCTGCTGGAAGGCGGTGCTGATTTAGAACTGGTCGATTATATAACGCCTTTGAGCCTGGCCTTGAATAATGAATGCAGTGCTGAGATCATCATTGCCTTGATTGAAGCCGGTGCAGACGTGAACAAAGAAAATGAAGACGGCTCTCACCCTTTTCTCAGCGCGATACTTTACGATTACGGTTTCAATGTTTTCACCGCCTTTGTTGAAGCGGGTGCCGATTTGTTCGCGGGCGAATATGGCGGCAATGCCGCCTTAATGTATGCTGCAATCAATCTGAGTGCTGATGGTGCGAAAATGGTTGAATACTTACTCGCTAGGGGGGGCTGTCCGTTGATGCCCGTGATTTTAGCGGCTCAACGCCTCTGCTCTGGGCCGCGGGCGCCAACACAAATGCGGATGTTTTCCACCTTTTAATAAAGGCCGGGGGGGCAGATGGCACCCTGCGCTCGGGGGGGGAGGGGGGGAAGAATGCCTTTGACTATGCCGCCAATAATGAGTCTCTGATTAATACGGAAGAATATTGGCTGCTGAACGAGGCACGGTTTTAACCAACATTAGCCGGTGTTTTTCTGCTTGCGGCAAATTTTGGGCTCATTAATAGATACCTGTTTTTCAACAGCGCAAGGTTTGACAAAGAAAGGCCTCCGTTTAACCGGGGCCTTTTTAGGGTGCTCTATGTTAAATATAATCATGAATATTACGGGGGGGAAATTATTAATTTAAGGAAGGATTTTAGCGATGGACGGTGAATGCTAAAGATGAGTAAACTTGTACGTACAACAATACAACCTGATGTACTAATGGCGCAGGAGGTCGAAGCAATGATAGAACGCGGCATACACAAGGGCAGCGTGGTACCCCCCTTTACCACCAATTGAGGGACATTTTAAGAGAACAGATAAACAATCGTACATTCAAACCGCACCAGCAAATTCCATCTGAGCCCGAGCTGCAAAGGCTGTATGGATTAAGTCGTGCCACAATTCGTAAGGCTATCGATGGTTTGGTGCGCGAAGGGTTGATCTACCGCTTGCACGGCAAGGGTACTTTCGTGGCCGACCCGCGGGATCGGCAGAGTATTGTTTTGGATTCTTTCACAAAAAAAACATGCGTTCGTTAGGTTTTACACCATCTACAATTGTCTTGGAAAGCTGCTTGCTCACCGAGGTGGAAACGGCGCTGCGCCAAAAATTGGGGGGGCTTGATGAGGGCGAGCATGTCATTCGGTTAAAACGCCTGCGCTATCTTGATGGAGAACAGATTCTTGTGGCCACGTCATATCTGCCTGCATCTTTGTTTCCGGGTTTAGAAAAAGCTGAGACTACCGGTTCGCTTTACAAAACGTTGGTGGAAAAGTACGGCATTAAGCCCGATTGGGCAGAAGATTTTATCGAACCGGTGATCATTTCTGAACAGGATGCCAAATGCTTGAACACAACCGCGGGACAGCCCGGTTTATTGGTGGAGCGGCATACGTATACAGCTGACAACGATTTAGTGGAGGTCTGTTATTCTCTAATTCGCGGCGATAAAGCTAAGTTTTATTTGAAGCATAGTAGTTAGGATCGGTTCGATGATTTAAGGAGGTCAAAGTAAATGCCTGGGATAGCGGAGGCCAAAGGGCGGGCTAGGCGGCGGGCGCAAGTTAAACGGACGCTGATAGGTTATACGTTCTTGACACCGGCATCGGCGATTACGATTCTTTTCATCTTTGTACCCGTGTTTATGGCTTTTTACCTCAGTTTCTTTGAGTGGGATCTAATCAGCCCCCCCAAAACATTTGTGGGTCTGCGCAACTACGCCCGACTGTTTGGGTCCAAGGATTTTTTTTGTTGCGATGCGCAATACCCTTTATTTCGTCGCAGTCCAGCTGCCTTTGGACTTTGCTATCTCGTTGGGTATCGCCCTACTGCTGAACCAAAAAAAATTAGGGGCCTCTCCTTTTATCGGACGGTGTTTTCACCCCCCCCGTGATTACATCAACCGTAGCCGTGAGTGCCGTGTGGCTTTGGCTCTATGACCCCCCTTTGACGGACTTTTTAATTATCTCTTAGAACTGGTGGGTTTAAATCCCATCGGGTGGCTGAACGATCCTAAATGGGCCATGTTTTCGGTGATTATCATGACGGTCTGGAAAGGACTCGGCTATAACGTGGTTCTCTTTTTAGCGGGGCTACAAAACATCGATGCCAGCTTATATGAAGCGGCTGCCATTGATGGGGCCACTTCGCGGCAGCAATTTCGCTATATTACTCTATCCCAGCTATCCCCCCCGACCATGTATTTTATCTTGATTATGGGTGTGATTAACTCTTTTAAAGTGTTCACCCAGGTGGATGTCATGACACCGGGTGGTGGTCCTTTGAAAAGCACCTTGGTCATTGTGTATCTAATCTACATGCGTGCATTTAATTCCTTCCGCTTTGGAGAAGCCAGTGCCCTCTCGGTACTTCTTTTCCTTTTAATTTTATCCCTGACCTTGGTGCAGCGCATCTTTTTAGAAAAACGTGTTTACTACAGTTGAGAAAGAAGGTTAGAACATGCCCCCCGGAATCTGGCCAAACGCCTAATCATCCACTTGGTTTTAATTGTGTTGGGTGCGGCCATGGTCCTGCCCTTCGCGTGGATGGTTTCCACTTCTTTAAAAGGCTATCACGAAATATTTCGTTATCCGCCCAATTGGATACCGGACTCTTTACGCTGGGAAAATTACGTGCAGGTCTGGAAGTTGGCACCTTTTGGCAAATTCTATCTAAATAGCATTCTGGTTGGGGGTGTTGACAACTTTGGGCCAAGTTGTTACCGGTATCCTAGCCGCGTATGCTTTTGCCCGCATGGATTTTTGGGGCCGCGACAAGGCTTTCATGCTGTTTTTGGCCACCCTAATGGTGCCTGCGCAGGTCACTCTCATTCCCACCTACATCGTCATGAGTAAAATTGGTTGGATAGACACCTACAAGGGTTTAATAGTACCCTTTACTGCCTCTGCTTTTCGGTTTTCCTACTGCGGCAGTTCTTTTTGACTATTCCCAAAGAATTGGAAGAAGCGGCCATCATGGATGGATGCTCGAGGATCCGCTTCATCTTTACGATTCTAGTGCCGCTGGCCAAACCGGCCATCGCCAGCGTCTCGCTTTTTGGTTTTCTTGGTTCTTGGAACTCGTACCTTTGGCCGTTGATTGTGATTAACTCCAATCAAATGCGGACCTTGCCAATCGGTTTACGGTATTTTGTTTCCCAACAAGGAGGGGGGGAGTGAATGGCATTACCTAATGGCAGCCTCATTAATAGTGATGCTGCCGGTGTTAATTGTATTCTTCCTTGCCCAGAAACAGTTTATCGAGGGCATTGCAAGAAGCGGGATTAAGGGTTAGGACTAAATTTAGGAGGGAACCAAATGAAAAGAAGAGTGCTGATGTTGTCGCTACTTTTGTTGTTGTTAATAGGCGCATCCGGTGCCGCGGCAGCAAAAACAACGATTTCTTTTGGTATGCAATTGGCAGTAACGCGGGGGGGCGCGTCTTTCAGGAAATGGTCGATGAGTTTAATGCCACTCACGATCACATTTATGTGGACGCTGTTTATACGGGCAACTATGGCGAGACGGCTCAAAAAGTAACCGCCAGCCTGGCCGCGGATACTCTGCCAACGGGGGGGTTGATTCCGGCCACTCCGCTATTCACCGGACGCTCTGGCAATTACCTGATTGATGAGTATTTGCGGGGGGGCCGCAGGGACTGGATATGGAAGACTTTTATGATGAGTTTGGAATTACAACAAATATGAAGGAAGGATCTGTTCTTTACCGTTTAACAACAGTACCCCCCCGTTTTGTTTTATAACAAGGACATTATGCGGCAGGCGGGCTTGGAGCCTAAGGCGCCGCAAACCTGGGATGAACTGGTGGAAATGGCGGTTCATCTGCGGGATTGGGCTAAAACAGAAAACATCCGCAATTTCTCACCCATTAACATGCGCAACGAAGATTGGATGCTGAAGGGTTTCATTTTGCAAAACGGCGGAGAATTGATGAATGCTGACTACTCCGCTGCGCTGATTAATGAACCGGCGGCGGTGGAGGCCATTGAATTTTGGGTCTCCCTAATTGATTTGGGCTTAATGCCCGCCGGTGCCCACGGCCGGGCCCGGGATCAGTTTATCGCCGGAAACCAGGCGTTTCTGTTCGATTCAACCGCCGGGATAGGCAGCATTTCACAGACGGTTGATTTTGAAATGGCCACGGCTATGTTACCGGGCAACAAACGCCGGGCGGTAACTTTGGGCGGGGGCTGGGTTGACGATGTTTCCCGCTACACCGGAAAAAGAAGATGCTACTTGGGAGTTTTTAAGCTGGCTTTTGACACCCGAAAATGTTGTGCACTGGTCGACGAGTACCGGCTACGTGCCCATTCGCAAGAGTGTTTTGGAAAGTGCCGAGATGCAGAGTTTGTTTGAGGAAAGCCGTATTACAGAGCCGCCTTCGAGCAGCTGGAGCACGTGGTTTCTCTTGAGCAATTTTGGGAGCTGGGAGCATTGGATGAGTATCTTGGCACTTTAATTTCTAACGTGGAATTTAAGGCCATGTCCCCCCCCAACAGGCCGCAGACGAATTAGTGAAAATCTAGCCGATGATATGGAGCGGAACAAATAAACAAAAATCCAACACAATGGCTCCGCCTAGGTCCGCCTCGGCGGGGCCTGTCTTAGGGCTGAAGGGAGAAACGCTGTATGGAACAAAAATACTCGGTTCCTTAGTGGGGGTTGCCTTAGGTGATGCTCTGGGGATGCCCACCGAATTCATGACTCAACAGTCAATTAGCGATATTTACGGAGAGGTAAGGGAATTTCGCACACCCCCCATAAAGATCACTATCACCATCATTCCCTTAGGCGTGCTCAGGTAACTGATGATACGGAGCAAACTCTGGCTTTACTTGATGCTTACTTTAAGCACGGCTACCTAGATGCTCAGGTGACTGCGCAGGCCTTGGTCAGTTGGGCTCACGAAAAGGACGTTTTCAATTCTACCTATTTAGGGCCGAGCTCACGCCGGGCTTTACAGCGTTTGATGCGGGGGGGTGATGACCCCGCGCAGACCGGGCTTTTTGGTACCACGGTGGGCGGTGCCATGCGTATGCTGCCTGTGGCCTGGGCTAGTCTGGGTGATCAGAACCGGGCTGTTCATACCGCTGTGCAGGTTAGTATCGCCACGCACGGAACCAGCTTGGCTATTTCCGGTGCCGCCGCTATGGCCCTGGCCTTAATGGAGTGTTTTTCGGAAGGCTCAGACTTGGCACCCATTCTTACCGCCGCTTGCGAAGGTGCCAAGCTAGGCCTAAGTTATGGTTATCCCTATCCGGGTGCGTCCATAGCGAAACGAATCCGTTGGGCGGTCGATTTGGCAGTGAGCGCGCCCGACCTTAAAAGTGCTTCAGCGGCGCTTTATGATTATATTGGGGGTGGACATGGTCCCCCCCACGAGATCATCCCCCCCGTAGTAATGGCCCTTTTTGCCCGACCCGAGGAGCCAATGGAGCGCCTAATTGGCGCTGTCAATATCGGTGGCGACACGGACACGATCGCTTCTATGTTGGGTGCTCTTTGGGGGGGCATTTTACGGTGTTGATGTGTTTCCCCCCCAAGCGATGTGGGAAGAGATTGAATATACTAACGGAATTGACTTTCATTATTATGCAGTGCAAATGACGCGAAAACTAAAAACGGGAGGTTTCTCGGATGAGCGGTAAAGCGATCCGTCTCAAGCGCATTTTCAAAGCAGATGGCAAAACAGTAATCAGTGCCTTGGATTTTGGCGGTTTTATGGGACCCAGCCCCCCCGGTTTGGAAAGCCCGCAATATATTGTTGAGCGAGTAGTGCGGGGCGGGGCGGATGCCGTTATTGTCAATCCGGGTTTTGCTCGGGAGGCGGAAGGTGCCTACGGGGGAAAGACCGGTTTGATTTTGCGCATAACCGGCGGCGCCAGTAGATTTTCGCCCGATGGAAGCAAGCATGTACCGACCAGCTCTGTCCCGGAAGCGGTGCGGCTGGGTGCGGATGCAGTCTGCGTAATGGTGATCATTGGAGCCACGGAGGAGCATGCCATGCTAGCAAATCTTGGCCGTGTGGTGGAGGACGCCAATCAGTACGGAATTCCGGTCTTGGCAGAGCTGCTGCCCGAATATGAACACAGCTTTGATCCGAATGGGTGGGTGTTTGTGCCCGGCTTGGTTTTGAATTGGGTGCAGACGCGGTGAAAACCTATTATTGCGGCGATCAATTCGCAGAGGTTGTCCGTAATTGCCCAATTCCCATTGTGATGGCGGGCGGTCCGAAAAAAATCGGACATTTTTGTTAACATCCAAGGTGCTACGGGCCGGGGGGCAGCGGGTGTGGCGATTGGGCGCAACATTTTTCAGGCGGCGGATCCCCCGGGAATATACACGCCGAATTGTGCAACTTGTACACGGAGAACAATACATTTGTGGGAGTGATTGAGGTGAAAGCAGTAATTTATCGTGGCCCCCGAAAGATGACTGTTGAAGAAATAGCGAAACCGTCCATCGGACCCGATGAAATACTGGTTCAGGTCAAGGCGAGCGGGATTTGCGGCACAGATGTGAAAACCTATTTACGGGGGGGCCACAGATTTTTTTGACCCCCCCTGCATTTGGGACATGAGTTCGCTGGGGGGGTAGTGGTTGAAATCGGCGCTCATGTGCGGGGGGGTTTCGGCCTTGGGGGGGATCGTGTGGCAGTTGCACCTTATGTCCCCTGCGGTTTTTGCACCCTCTGCCAAAGAGGCCTTTTTGAGTTGTGTGAGAGGAAAAGCGGTGTTAAAAGCGGTGCCTTCACTGAATATATTGCGGTTCCGGGGGGGAGGTGCTGGAACGGGGGGGGACGGTGCATTTGCCCCGGGGGGGGTTAAACTTTGCAGCGGGAGCCATGGCAGAACCATTGGCCTGCGCTTTGAACGGTGTTGAAGATTGCCGCCTCAGGCTGGGTGACACTCTCTTGATTGTAGGTGCCGGGCCCATGGGCTTACTTGCGGCACAGTCAGCCTTGGCGCAGGGTGTGGGTACAGTAATTATGAGCGAATATAATCCCGCCCGGCTAGCGAAAGCCCGGAAAATTGGTGCTTTGGCCGTTAATCCGCGCCAAGAAAATCTGAAAGAGATCATCCGTGAGGAAACAAATGGCCTTATGGCCCAGGCCGT
>JMBX01000445.1_pt1 | contig 10373 bp, 11 predicted proteins | sample 616521 | NCBI WGS metagenome assembly JMBX01 (sample SAMN02727906, study PRJNA239997) | anaerobic digester metagenome | biome: anaerobic digester; isolation source: mesophilic anaerobic digester inoculated with municipal waste water sludge... | place: Germany: Bielefeld University, CeBiTec ...
ATTCGAACCGCCGTAAACGGTTTTGCAGACCGACGCCTAGCCACTCGGCCAAGGTACCGATTTTATGTAAAGCGGATGCAAATGTAGTGTAATTTTTTTGAATTATAAAAGAGTTCACCCTTTTTTTTCTTTAACAATTCTATACTAATATAGACTATCGTGAATGCTATGAAATGTAACAGTTAGGTAAAAAAAGTCACGGAACACAATATAAACCATTAACTATAAATAGAATAATAGCCATTAAACGCCAGCGACATATCTCATTGATTATATGATATTTAAATAAATATTTATTGAACTATTGCAAATATTTTAGAACAGGAAATTCATGAGAATAGTAACCTGAAAGCATCGCTTACTCTCTTCACTTGCATTATCTCTATGGACACCTTCTTATCAAATCCTTTCAGGTTGTTAGAAGGAACAAGTATGCGCGAAAAACCCAGCTTTTCTGCTTCCTGAATACGTTGCTCGATACGGTTCACAGGGCGTATTTCTCCCGATAGCCCCACTTCACCACAGAGACATGTGTCGCGATCGACCGTCATGTCGAGACTCGATGACAGAACGGCACTAATTATCGCAAGGTCCATACCAGGATCGTTCACTCTCAGGCCTCCTGCAATATTAAGGAAAACATCTTTTTGTGCGAGTTTGAAACCTGCACGTTTTTCCAAAACTGCAAGCAACATATTCATCCTCCTGATATCGAAGCCGGTAGCAGAACGTTGAGGCGTGCCGTATGCAGCTGTACTCACAAGTGATTGCGTTTCGATTAGGAAAGGGCGGATACCTTCAATAGCGGCAGCAATAGCAACACCACTCAACCCGTCATGGTTTTGTGAAAGTAATAGTTCCGAGGGGGGGTTGTCTACCTCCCTCAGTCCAGTCTGATTCATCTCATAAATACCCAACTCGGCAGTACTGCCGAACCGGTTCTTAATCCCTCGCAGAATACGATACATATAGTGCTGGTCGCCCTCAAACTGCAACACAGTATCAACAATATGCTCAAGTATCTTTGGTCCTGCAATGCTTCCATCCTTGGTAATATGCCCGACAAGCAATACCGGAGTGCCAGATTGCTTTGCAAACTTCAAGAAAGAAGCAGCACACTCCCTTACCTGTGAGATGCTTCCCGGTGAAGACTCCAGAGCTTCGCTGTAAACAGTCTGGATGGAATCGATAATAAGCAGTTGCGGTGATGTTCTCTTCACATGCCTGAATATCTCATCGAGGTTGGTTTCACACAATATCAGGCAATCATCATTTTCAATTCCGATGCGTGCAGCACGAAGTTTCAACTGCCGAGCGCTCTCCTCTCCCGATACGTATAGAGAGCGAACATTTGATAGTTTCAGAATGGTTTGCAGTACCAGAGTAGATTTTCCAATTCCAGGTTCGCCGCCAATAAGCACCAGTGATGCCGGAACAAGCCCTCCTCCAAGTACACGATTTAACTCCGTGTCACACATATCAATGCGTGGTTCCTCGTCAGCCTTTATTTTACTCAACGGCAACGGATCGCTTTTAACTCCTTCAAACGAGCGGGCATCTTCATGTTTGTGCGCAGCATCTTTGCGTACCAGTTCTTCCTGGAATGTGGACCACTCTCCGCATGACGGGCATTTACCCATCCATTTAGGTGAATCATACCCGCAATTAGTACAAAAATATACTGATTTCAGTTTAGCCATTCTATAGTTGATTTAAATAGTAAAGATAGAAAAATTTATCCTATTTTTGTATTGCAACTAAAGTTAGATGTTCGCTCGCCGTAGCATAATCCAAATGAATTTGCCTTTTGCAAATACGGCTCAACGCGAATAGTGCAATTAAAGTCGGCATTTTTCTCGCGATGGCATAGCTCAAGCAAGCTTGCTATGCTCATTTCGCTTGACGAAAAAGTTTAAAAAAACGAAAAATATGTCAGTAATACATTCATTGATCTCAAGATCACTCAATATCAACTTAAAGAACGTAGAAAGCACACTCAAACTACTGGACGAAGGGGGGGCAACAATTCCCTTTATCAGCCGCTACAGGAAAGAAGTAACCGGTGGACTGGATGAAGTGCAGATAGCAAGTATCAAAGAACTGAACTTGAAATATCTTGAACTTGAAAAGCGAAAGGAGTATGTGCTTAAATCAATAACTGAACAGGAGAGACTAACACCGGAACTCGAAAAAAATTACAGAATGCTGGAGCACCACTGAACTTGAAGACCTTTACCTCCCTTTTAAGCCCAAGCGGCAGACACGAGCAGAAATTGCCCGCAAACACGGCTTGGAGCCACTAGCCAAGTGGCTTATGGCTCAGTATTTCAAACCAGTGGAAACGGAAGCCTTTAAGTACGTAAAAGAGGAGCTGCTCGATGCTGGATCAGTACTCAAGGGTGCTTGCGATATTATTGCCGAATGGGTAAATGAAGATGTGAATACCCGGCAGACAGTACGCAATATCTTTGCACGTGAGGCGGTAATAACTTCTAAAGTAGTGAAGGGGGGGAAAGAGGATCAGGGAGAAAATACAGAGACTATTTCGACTTCTCCGCCATGCTTTCGCGTTGTCCATCGCACAGGATTTTAGCGATCCGCCGCGGAGAAGCAGAGGGTTTTTTTACGTGTTTCTATTTCTACCGACGATGAAAAATGTCTCAATACGCTGGTACTCCGTTATGCCAAAAACGATAGTGAAGCAGCCGATTATGTGAAAAAGGCTGTTATTGACGGTTACAAGCGTCTGCTCAAACCATCAATTGAAACGGAGTTTGCCAATCTCTCCAAAGAGAAAGCCGATGAGTCAGCTATAGCTGTATTCGCAGAAAATCTTCGTCAACTGCTCCTGTCACCGCCACTTGGACAAAAGCGCATACTAGGCATCGATCCAGGTTATCGCACCGGCTGCAAGCTGGTTTGTCTCGATGAACAAGGGAGCCTACTTCACAATGAAACAATCTACCCCCATCCTCCGCAGAACGAGTTTAGCAAATCGGCCGGCAAAGTGAGCAAGCTTGTCACTACCTACAAAATCGACGCCATTGCAATCGGGAACGGGACAGCAAGCCGTGAGACAGAGCGGTTTATCGCTAACCTGAGGTACGACCGTGAGATAAAAGTGTATGTGGTGAGTGAGAATGGCGCCTCCATATATTCGGCATCAAAGACAGCACGTGAGGAGTTCCCGGAATATGACGTCACGGTACGTGGGGGGGCAGTATCTATAGGCAGGAGGCTTAGCGACCCGCTGGCAGAACTGGTGAAGATAGATCCGAAATCGATAGGAGTGGGACAATATCAGCACGATGTAGACCAGTCCAAACTGAAACAGTCTCTCGACCAGACTGTGGAGAGTTGCGTGAACCTCGTGGGAGTGAACCTCAACACTGCAAGCAAGCATCTGCTAATGTATGTATCCGGCTTGGGCGAGTCTCTGGCACAGAACATTGTGAATTACCGTACAGAGAATGGTATATTCCGTTCGCGGAAAGAACTGAAAAAAGTACCACGCCTTGGCGAAAAAGCTTTTGAACAGTGCGCCGGGTTCCTGCGTATTCCCGATGCAGAAAATCCACTTGACAATTCAGCTGTGCATCCTGAAAGTTATCCTGTAGTTGAGAAAATGGCTAAAGATCTGAAATCATCGGTCAGGGACCTGATCGGCAACAAGCAATTGATTGAGACTATCGACATAGACAGTTACAAAACGATAAAACAGGCAGGGAAACACTCATCGATATCTTGCAGGAACTGGAGAAACCGGGGCGTGACCCACGAACAAAAGCTCAGGTCCTGGAATTTGATGCCAGTATCCGCACCATTGATGATGTGAAAGAGGGGGGGATGACTCTTCCGGGAATCGTAACAAACATCACCAATTTCGGATGTTTCGTGGACATCGGAATAAAAGAGAACGGGCTGGTACATATATCTGAGCTGGCTGATAAATTCGTATCGAACCCAACCGATGTTGTTTCATTGCATCAGCATATCCGCGTGAAGGTGCTGTCTGTTGATTTGGAGCGAAAAGAATTCAATTGAGCATGAAGAATATCGGTTAACAGAATAGGCCTGTAATTTACAAAAGGAAATATATAAAATATTGGCTCACACTTCATAAATCACCAATTAATCTCCAACTGCCTGTCAAACAGATTAAAGCTTTTCCGATGATGCCCGGTAATGCCGTACTTCCTGATAGCTGCACGATGTGCCTTTGTAGGATATCCTTTATTCCTGTCCCAGCCATAGAAAGGATATTCCTCGTGTAGCTGCCTCATATATTCATCCCGGTAAGTTTTGCTAAACCGAAGCAGCAGCAATGGAAAGGTACTTTGAATCACCCTTGATTACACAGGTGTATGGAGTATTCATATAGGGAGAGAAACGATTTCCATCAACAAGAATATGCTCAGGGGGTAAAGTAAGGCGAGATAATGCGCGGTGCATTGCTTTTACGGAAGCCCAAAGGATATTCATTTTATCAATCTCTCCGGAGTGCATACTCCCAAAGCAAAGCTAAGAGCATTTTCTTCAATTACTGGGCGCAGTTCATCTCTTTGATTTTCGGACATTTGCTTTGAGTCATTTAGATAATCACAATGAAAATCAGCAGGAAGGATTACCGCTGCGGCAAATACCGGACCGGCAAGGCAGCCTCGTCCTGCTTCATCGCAACCGGCTTCCAAACGGCCAGGGCTAAGACATGGCAATAAACCAGCAAAAAGCTTCATTCAATCTCACTCTATCTCTTTAAAACAACTCAATCACCACATTGTTATCCTCTGGGGGGGAAAATCAAAAGCAAAGGAATTTATATCTGCTTCTCCTTCCATAAGTATGGCAAAATCACGAACAGCCGTCATCATTTCCATATCGGGCATCTCATCACCTCTTACATGAAGCAAGTTCATTTTCACAATCAAATCGGTAATCGTCTGTTTCATTTCACAGGACATCGTCAAGCCAATTCTATTCAGCCTGCCAAATACCACTCTACGGGTAATTCTCTCCAGCTTTTGTCTATACTCTTTATCAAGAAATGGATTTCCCGGCACAGAGGATATAAAACGAGTATCTATTGATAAGTTTTGTTGGTCAATAGCATTATTCTATATACAAAAGGATACTGTGCCAGACTTGCAGTCTCCACATCGTAAATTGTATTACCGGCAGAAGTGACTCTCAGTGTAATATCATTGGAGTGAAAATGTCCCGTAAAAACCACATTTAACCCGGCATCGGCCAGAAGATCAGCATTTTTCTGCCAATCCTTCACAAGATAATTTGGAAAAAAAAGGCTGCCTGATAAGGGAAATGCTCTACCAGTCCGTGGTGCATCATCCCCCCCAAAATTCGAATATTTTTTTTCTCTCGCTTCACGAACTATATCTAGCGCCCAATCCAAAGTTTGCGTGCGAATTGTGCCACCAGTAATAGAGCTCTTGCTACTCTCATCGTAACGGTTGGTATCTAAACATAGCAACCAGGTAGTTTCATTTATTTCAGCCAGATAACTCAAAGAAACATCATCTCTTTTCAATGCTCCTCCATAACCAAACAATGCGTATAGCTCAGCAAATTCTTTCCTGGAAACACTTTTTACCGGAGTAGGATCCATTCCTTTATAAGCTTTTGCATCTGGAACATTCACATCGTGGTTCCCTGGAATAACAAAAACACGTGTACCCTCATCTTGAAGCGGTTTTAGTTTATCAATAAAATCGATATGGCTTTGTTGTTCACCATTATTTGTAATATCGCCGGCTATAAGCAATATATCGGGTGCAACATCTTTTAATTCGTCAACAACCTTGTTCAGCACCTCATGCAAGTCGCCCACATTCCTGCCTGTAGCCTCCTCATAGGCATAGAGTGCATCACCTTTGCAAACAAGCTGTGGCGAGAGAAAATGTATATCGGTTATCAACGCTATCTTCAGCTGATCCGGATAGGCTGATGCGCGACAAGTAAAAATGACAACAAGAAAAGAAAGCATTGACAGGTAGCCTCTCATCTCCTGTTTCTGTTTAGTAAACATTTCATATCTTCAATCCACCTCTCAAACGGGCTGCATTCAATCTGCAAAAAAAACTGTTGGTAAGCTTTTTAAATTCAAAAGGAACCGACTTATACTTTCCCCACACATGTTCCACCAAATCGGGATAATCAATATAGGGATTACGGTTTCCCTGTATCTTGTACACCTCTTCATTCCTTCTAACCTCTTTACTGCTGACCGGATCATCGCGATGCCACTTTAAAAGTAGTAGGAGCGACCATTCACTGAATCCAGGATATCTGAGCCCACCAACCTGGTCTGAGCTCCAGTAGGGAATCCTGTCTTCATAGGCTGTTACAACATAGAGCAGAGACCGGGCAAAATCGCCCTTGTATTCATCAACTGGTTCAAAAATTGTTTTAGTATAGTCCCCGAAAGTGTTCCTTCCAACTTTTGAACCGTTAGAAGATTCCCAGTAGGTTATTCCTGCTTCTCCAAAAGGAAGGCTACCCCGTCGATTGTTAACGTAACCATCGGCAGGATAAATGTGAAATAGATCTGATTCCAATGATTTAGTACCGTTAAACCAGCTTAGAGGCATTATATGCTCACGGTTATAGCAATCACCCTCTTCTCTGTAGGAACCGCAACGGTCAGTAGTAAAGTCATAAAGGTATTTGGGCCCCCCCATCCGATCTATCTGAATACATGTCCCATACTTTGTTATTCTTTCGTGTATCGGTTGTTTCAAATACCTTCCACAAATGAGAGTATGGAATCACTTTGGGATCCTTAATAATATTATATAATGCAGTCTTCAGTTCAGCACCACTCATCCATCGGCTGCGGAATAATACCCTTCCGGAACCTGAGAGTAAAGAGTAAATCCAATCAGCAGAAAACAGCAGTGAGAATCCTTTTACTAGAATACTCCATTTCTTATATGATACATGGTGCAAAATCGCACCGAATAAATGTCGGCCTAAATTGCAAATATAGTTATTTCATTTATTTGCGCCATACTCAAAACGGTAAAAAAACAGAAAAGTTAATCAGACAAAAGTCATATTCCTGCATATCAGGAGTTCAGTATTCTTTCAATCTCATCAATATCTGAACGGAAGCTTTTGTCAACATCATAGTAGTTTTTTACTGTATTACAAGCATGAAGTACTGTTGCATGATTACGGTTGCCCACCTGTACACCTATCTGGGAGAGAGATAACTCAGTGTGCTTTTTGATAAAAACATTGTCACCTGGCGCGCCTGTACAATTTCCCGCTTTCGTGAGGCCGACTGAATAAGCTCATTTTTCACATTATAAAACTCAGATACCGTATCCTGTATCTTCTGTACAGTAATCCGTTTCCTCTCGAATTTTATACTTTGTTCCACCACCCTCCTTGCCAGCGCCATATCAATTTCACGATTGTTGATAATAGAATGCGCCATGAGTGATACAACTATTCCCTCCAGATCACGTACGTTTTCTGTCACATTTTCCGCAATATATTCTATCACATTATCAGGTATAGAGAGTCCGTCGGACAACACCTTGTTCTGAAGAATCTTCTTTCGCAGCTCCTTATCGGGGGGCGTTCCAGTTTTGTGGTCAAGCCCCATCGAAAACGTGTAAGCAGCCTCTCCTCAACCCCCCCTTGCATATCCATGGGAGCACAGTCTGATGTCATAACCAACTGTTTGTTATTCTGATGCAAGTGGTTGAAAATATGGAAAAAAAGTGTTTTGCGTTTTTTTCCAATCCCGATAGTTCATGAATATCGTCAATCAGCAAGACATCAATACTCTGGTAGAAATTGATAAAGTCGTTTATTGTGTTGAACCGCCGAGCATCGGTATATTGAACCTTAAAGAGATGTGCAGACAGATATAACACCTTTTTCAGGGTATAATTCCAGCACTTTTGATCCGATTGCATGGCAGAGATGGGTTTTGCCCACACCAGAGTGCCCATGCACAAAAGTGGGTTGAATGCAGTTTCGCAGGATTCATAGCTACTGCCTCTGCTGCTGTTCGTGCCAGACGATTGCTCTCCCCCCCTCAAAAAAAATTGAGAAAGGTGTACTTTGAATTTATCTGTGAATCGAACTCTGATGTCTCCACCCTGTCGAACGGGCTTGGCACTTTGGCTGAAATTTTTTTTAGAAATGTTCTTTTCTACACCTGCTAAAGGTTTCCTCTCTCCTCGAAGCTCAACAGCGGTGTTACTTTCTGTTTCAACAAGTATACGATAGTTGAGGATAGTACCATCACCAATCTCCCTATAAAGGGTCTGTTGGATAAGATCAAGGTATTTGTCCTCAAGATACTCAAATAAAAACTGACTGGGGGACCTGAACGGTCAGTACATTGTCAAGGTACTTTAAAGGTACAATAGGAAGAAACCATGTATTGAATGCTGGTTCGGGTATATTATCCCGAATAACTTTCAAACAGTTATCCCATAAAAGTCGGTAATCTTTATTCATTAGCACAAATGGTCTTTTTCTTTCCAGAAACTAAGTACAAATTTTCAAAAAAAATTGAGAAAAAAAATTGAGTTCATCAAGTGACTTTTTTTCGCGAAAAAAAACACTATTTATCAACCCGATACAGGCATCTCATTATATGACAGCATATTAGTAAAACTTCTTGATCTAAACATGGCTGATTGACAACATGATATAAAAAGCATTAACACTCTTAAATTAATGCAAATATACTACATTTTATTACCTATCTTCTGCTATACAAAGAGTTTCATCAATAATTGCCAAAAAAAGACATTATTTAGAATGATTCTAATTAAATAATTTCTACAGTAACGAGATGAAACCTCTGAAACCTAGAATAAGCGCACTCTTACAGTCAAATACCTCTCCGGATTCTGACGAATATCTTCGAGCAGTTTTGAAGCAGTATCCAAAGTTACGCTCAAACTGTCATATAGTTTGGTGTCGTTCAAAAGCAGGCCCAATGAATTATCGTTACTGTTAAGCTTTCCGGTCAACAATTTTAGATTGTTTGCTGTTTCATCAATTGAAATAAAAGTAGTCTTAATATCCAATTGACTCAGCCCTCCGCTAAAATCTTTCAAATCGTTTGATACAGAAGCGAGATTATTCCCAATCTCTGGAAGTTCTTTTTCCAGTGAGCCTACGATACGGTTCAAGCTTGCACTTGAGTTGTTAAGTTGCTCTATTGTTTGGCCTATACCATTAATTGAACGTTCCCATGAAGGGTGTGACAAAATCTTGTTCAATGAAAAAGGACAGAATCGATTCGCTGAATAATAGAATCGGCCATAGGCATCATGCCAGCAACATCATCCATAAGCCCTGTCTCTTTCCCCCCCGGTAATTGTATCGCCAGGCTGAAGATAAACGCCTGATGGTGCCATAAACAGATTTACTGTTGATGCACCAAACATATCGATACCATATTCGAGATAACTACCTTCAGTAATCCTTATGCCTTCATCAAGATTAATTCCTACTGCAAATTGCATTGGTTCAGTGCTGATAATATTTATTGTGTTTATCAGTCCTATTTGATATCCTTTTACATATACGGGTGAAGAAATTAATAATTTCGATACATCCTCAAATACAGCATAATATTGATTCTGCCTTTTGAAAATATTTATCCCTTTAAGAAAATTAATTCCGAAATAAATCATGACGAGGCTTGTAATAAATGCCAGCCCTATAAGCGCACTCCTGTTTAAGTTTTTATTCATACGATTAAAGCTGTTTATTTTACTCGTTCCCCCCCATTTTCAAACTCGATAATGAACGCATCTTTGAATTTTTTTCTGGACATCTCTCAGTAATCTCCTCACCTCATCAGGATTATCGGTACTTCCGTATGTATATTTGTAAATTTTGCCGTCTAAATAATAATCAACAGGTTTCAACCCTTTAAATGCAGCTGCACCGTTTTCAATTTTTCGCGATGATGTTAGAAACTGAATTCTGAATTCTTTCCCGTTTCAACAGCTGACAATGCATGCGAATCGGTGTCCTGTGAAACATTTTCCTGAAAACCACGTGTTCCTGTATTGGTGAATAGGTGGCTCTTTTTGTCATACTCTCTCTTATACTCTCTGAAGCCATTGTAAACTGACTGAGCCAAAGAGGACTGTCCTGCTTCACTCTTAAGGTATTTTTCATCCTGTCTGTTGCTTATATATCCCAATTCAACTAGAATACTCGGCATAGCCACCTCTCTCAGCACAAGGAATCCGGCCTGGCGTACATTTCTGTTTACCCTTTTAGAGTTTAACACAAGTTGATTCTGTACTAATGAGGCAAGACGTACACTCTGGTCAAGGAACTCGTTAGCCATAAACTCAAATATTATATATGAC
>JMBX01000446.1_pt1 | contig 10361 bp, 14 predicted proteins | sample 616521 | NCBI WGS metagenome assembly JMBX01 (sample SAMN02727906, study PRJNA239997) | anaerobic digester metagenome | biome: anaerobic digester; isolation source: mesophilic anaerobic digester inoculated with municipal waste water sludge... | place: Germany: Bielefeld University, CeBiTec ...
GGCCCCCGGTGCAAAGACCGGGGGGGCCTATCTTTATAATGGTACCCCCAACCGGATTTGAACCGGTGTCCCCCCCGCCGTGAGAGGGCGATATCCTAGGCCACTAGACGATGGGGGGGCACAATGGTGAGCCATCCGCGATTCGAACGCGGGACACCCGGATTAAAAGTCCGGTGCTCTGCCTGCTGAGCTAATGGCTCCCCTGCTACAAATGCTATAATAACGAAGAATGTGATGATTGTCAAGCCATTGAAAGCCAAAAAGAGGCCGTTTTAGAAGAAGCTGTTCAAAAGCATGGTTTGATCACGCCTGGGCCCCACCGAGACGATTTGAATCGGGCAGCCAACCTGTTCTTCCAAAACACCAGATAATCCTGTGCCCGTTCCGGCAGCTGTTCCAGCTCCTTGACCGAGGTAATATTTTGCCTCCAACCGGGCAGTTCCTCATAGATCGGCTTGCACCGCCGCAAAACATCTAAATCCGCCGGAAAGTGTTCCAGCCTTTCACCTTCATATTCGTAGGCTACACATACCTTAATACTCTCCAACGCATCAAGCACATCAAGCAGGGTCATGGCCAGGCCGGTCAAGCCATTGACCCGCACCGAATAGCGGACCATAACCGCGTCAAACCACCCGCAGCGCCGAGGCCTGCCGGTGGTCGTACCGAACTCTTTGCCGCGCTCTCTGATTAGATCACCGCTGGCATCTTGAAGCTCCGCCGGAAATGGTCCTTCCCCACCCTTGTTGTGTAAGCCTTAACCACGCCAATTACGTGATTGATTCGGTTCGGCCCCCCAGCCCCCCCGCACCGGGAGCCGCCCCCCCGCCTGCGGTGGGATTAGAAGAAGTGACAAAGGGATATGTCCCGTGATCCACATCTAGAAGCGTTCCCTGCGCCCCCCTTCCAGAAGGATCCCTTTTCCCTCTGCTCTGGCCTCATCAATGAACAGCGATGTGTCGGCCAACAGGGGACAATTATCTGTGCGTAATCCAAATATTCTTCCACCAATTGATCGCGATCAAACCGGGGGTGGTTATAGACTTTCTGCAGCACCTGATTCTTAAAGGGTAGGGCACGGTCCACAGCCCGCTCTAAGCTGGCTTTACTCCTTAGATCCAGCATCCGGATACCAATACGCATATATTTATCCACATAGCAGGGGGGGCCGATTCCCCCCCGCCCGGTTGTGCCGATTTTCAACTCGCGCTTTCCTTCTTCCAGTTGATCCAAAACCCTATGATAGGGCATAATTAAATGGGCGCGCTCACTTACATGCAGCCCGGAGGTGTCAATTCCGGAACGCTGCAGATAGGCAATCTCCTCACACAAAACCCGCGGATCGACCACTACTCCATTGCCTATTAAACAGTCTTTATTCTGGTAGAGTATGCCGGAGGGAATGAGGTGGAGCTTGAACGTTTCGTCATCAACCACCACCGTATGGCCGGCGTTATTGCCCCCTTGGTAACGCACCACAACATCTGCTTTGGCCGCCAAAACATCGGTAATCTTGCCCTTGCCTTCGTCTCCCCCCCATTGGGTGCCTACTAAAGCAACTACTGTCATCTTTCTGCCTCCTCAGTCAATCGGAAAAATGCTTCGTGTTTTCCACCGTAATTTTTGTCATCTCTGCAGCGGTTAGTCCATGGAGTTCCGCCAGTTTCTCCACAATATACGGGAGATAAGCGGGTTCATTTCGTTTACCTCGAAACGGATGGGGGGGTGTTAAATAGGGGGGGCAATCCGTTTCCACCAACAGCCTTTCCGGGGAAATTCGCCGCGCAACTCCGCGCAGCTTATGCGCATTATTAAAGGTTATGGGTCCGCCGAAAGAGAAAAAAATGGCCAAGCTTGCGATAGATTTCAGCCGTTTCCCAACTGCCCGAATAGCAGTGGAGCAGACAATTTACATCGGAAAATTTTCAATTATTTCCACCGTATCCCCCCTGACGCATCCCGCGAATGGATCACAGCGGGCAAACCCAGCTCACGGCTAATGTCAACTGCAGCCCGAAGACCTCACGCTGCTTGTCTCTGGGTGAATTATCATAATGGTAATCAAGCCCTACCTCTCCAATAGCCACAACCTTAGGATGCTGCGCCAGCTCCGCCAAAGCATCCCGCACCTCTTCGGTCCAAAGCCGGGCATCGTGAGGGTGCAGGCCCACCACTGCCCAAAGGCCCGTGTATTGTTCTGTCAGCTCAACCGCCCGGCGCGAAGACTCTAGATCGTAGCCGATGTTGATGATCGTCTGCACCCCGGCTGCCTCGGCACGCCCAATCACATCATCCAGGTCTTCGGCAAAGCGCGGATCATTTAAATGGGCATGGCTGTCAATCATTTTGATGGGAGCCATATTAGCTCACCCTGCTTCCCGCCGGGATCGCCTCTGATACGGTGACAAGCTCTAGGCGGCCATCGGGCGCTGTGGCCGCAAGCAGCATTCCCTCGGACAGCTCCCCCCCGCGGAGTTTCGCCGGTTTTAAGTTTTCGACCACGATAATCCGCCTGCCAATCAAATCATCACAAGCATAATGCTGTGCGATCCCCCCGCTACGATTTGACGCTGCTCCGCCCCCCCTAAGTTCACCTGCAGTTTCAAGAGGCGATCGGCCCCCCCTTTAATTGGTTCTGCCTTCAGAATCTCGGCCACAACCAGTCGGCACTTAGCAAAATCTCCAATTTCTATGAGCACACCTTCAGGTTCTTCCCGCTTAACCGGTGCGGCCTTCGCCTGCTTTATTTTCGCGGGTGCCTCTTGTTTTTCTTCCTTTTCGATGCGGGGAAAAATAGGTTCGCCCTTGCGGGTCTTTACTCCCGGCTCAAGTTGGCCCCCCCACGCCGCATTCGCCAGTTTTTGTTCCTGCAGTCCATTCAGACCGAGCTGGGCCCAGATTTTCCCGCCTGTCTCGGGCAGGAAGGACTTGACTAACAAGGCCACAATACGCAGTGCTTCCACCAGATTATACATCACTGTGCCCAATTCACTTTTGTCTTCGCGTTTGGCCAAATTCCAGGGGGGGCGCGCTCATCAACGTATTTGTTGCCCCGAGCCACCAGCTGCCAAATCTTTATTAGGGCCTCGTTGAGTTTGAGATCCGCAAGCAGTTTATCCACTGCAGGGCCCAGATCGTTGGCATAATCGATGAAAGCCTGGTCAACGGGTAGATTATCTCCCGGTTCAGGCACAATTCCATCAAAGTAGCGCTCCAACATTGAAAGGGTGCGATTGAGGAGATTGCCTAAATCATTGGCCAGATCAGCATTGGTCCGCTCAATTAAGGCCGTCTCGGAGAAATTGCCATCCTGGCCAAAAGAGATCTCCCGCATCAGAAAGTAGCGGATGGGGTCTACCCCATATTTCTCAACAAGTTCAATCGGATCAACCACATTCCCCCCCTTAGACTTGGACATCTTATCGCTATCAAACAAAAGCCAGCCATGGCCGAACACCGTCTTGGGCAGCGGCAGTTCTAACGCCATTAGAACTATGGGCCAGATTATGGTGTGAAACCTCATTATTTCCTTTCCCACCAAGTGCAGATCAGCGGGCCACCACTTGGCAAGCAACTCCGCATTATCCGGATAACCCACCGCGGTCAGATAGTTCGTCAGGGCATCGAACCATACGTAAACAACGTGTTTTTTGTCAACGGGCACCGGCACGCCCCAATCGAATGTGGTGCGGGAAACACAGAGATCCTCCAGGCCACTTTTGATAAAATTGACCATCTCGTTTTTGCGTGATTCGGGACGAATAAAATGGGGGGGATTCTGCTCGATATGTTCCAAAAGCCGATCGGCATATTTACTCAGCTTGAAAAAAATAGCTTTCTTCCTTTAATAATTCCACCGGACGCAGGCAGTCGGGGGGGCAATTGCCGTCCACCAACCGATTCTCCATCCAGAATGTCTCGCAGGGTGTGCAGTACCAACCTCATAGGTGCTTTTATAAATGTCACCCCGATCGTAGATCTTTTGAAATACCGTCTGGACGGCCTTGTGGTGGCGCGGTTCTGTGGTGCGCACAAAATCGTCGTACTCAATATTCAGTGTTTCCCACAACACCTTAAAGGAAGCGACGATTTCGTCAACATAGGCGGAGGGGGGGGTCAACCCTCTTTCGTGGGCCGCCCTTTGGATTTTCTGGCCGTGTTCATCGGAGCCTGTGAGAAAAAAATACTTCTCGCCCGGCAAAACGATGCCAACGGGCTAAAGAATCTGCCACAGTCGTCGTATAGGCATGACCGATATGCAAATGATTACTGGGATAATAGATTGGCGTTGTTAGGTAAAAACGTTCGTTTGTCACAGCATTTCCTCCTTAGAACATTAAAAAAACCCTCATCCTTTCGGGACGAGAGCAACACTCACGCGGTACCACCCAATTTCACTGCTGCTTCGGCGAACTTGCAAAATCGCCTCCGCAAACAGCCTCGGTTGGATTGTGATAACGGAATCCGGCCGGCGGCCTACTCCTAGTTCAGTCCGCAGCTCCTGGGCCATCTTCGGCATAACCGCTCCCGTCGGTTTCCAGCAGCCCCGACTCTCTTGGGGGGGGAACGAATAGACCTACTCTTCCATTCATCGCAATGCTATTCAACTACTGAAAGCTTAGCCTTTATCTCAACTTTTGTCAAGAGTAGAGGGCCGCCAAAGATATCATAATAACAATAAATGCTAGGCGAGAGGCAGAAGGCATTGAAAAAGAAAACCGCGTTTCAATTCGCACTCTTGTGCGGTGTTCCCTTTGTTATGGTACTGGGCAATTCCATGTTAATACCGGTGTTTCCCCAGATGAAAAAAAAGTGATGGGGGGGCTTTCGCAGTTCCAAGTGGGCCTGATTGTCACTTTTTTTTCAGTCCCCGCGGGAATCCTAATCCCCTTAGCGGGCTTTCTTTCCGATCGTTTCGGCAGAAAGCCAATCATGGTCCCCCGCTTTGTTCGTCTATGGATTAGGCGGCTTAATATGTGGGTTTGCCTCCCTTTTCTTAGAAAACCCCTATCATTTGCTGCTCGCGGGCCGAGTTGTGCAGGGCGCCGGCGCCGGGGGGGGCACTTACCAGTTAGCGATGGCCTTAACGGGCGATACATTTCAAAGCGATGAAAGAACCAAGGCACTCGGCCTGTTAGAAGCAGCCAACGGACTGGGCAAAGTTTTAAGCCCCCCCATTTTGGGTTCGCTAATCGCCCTCATTTCTTGGCAGACGCCCTTTTTTTTGTCTATGGCGTTTTGGCCTTCCCCCCCATCGCTCTGGGGGTTTGGTTTTTTTGTGCCCGAAAAAGAAGGTAGTCGCAGTAAGGACACAATCGCCCAGTACTGGCAGAAGCTCAAGGATGTTTTCCAGAAAAAAAGCAAAGCTTCTTCTATCCAGCTATCTTGTGGGCATGACCGCGCTGTTCTTGCTGTTTGGTGTGCTTAGCTATGTCTCTGATGTCTTGGAGTCGGATTATGGATTTTTCGGCCTTAAAAAAAGGTTTTGTGCTTGCCATTCCCGTCTTTTCCATGGCGCTGACATCGTACTTAAGCGGGCTTTTCCTATCGGATAAACGCGACTTATGGAAACCGATCATTGTCGGAGGCATGCTGGGCGCGGCGGTGAGCCTAGGGCCCCTGGCCTGGATCAGCAGCCTTATTCCCTACCTTACGTTTTTGTTTTTCGCCGGAATCAGTATCGGTATTCTCCTTCCCCCCTATCAATTCCCTTATAACGGGGGGGCAACCAGTACCGATAGGCGGGGGGCATGATCACCTGCCTGTACGGTACGGTGCGTTTTTTCGGCGTAGCAATCGGCCCCCCCACCTTCGGTTTGGCACTGGAAATAGGCAAATGGTTTCTGTTTCTTGGGTCGGCCGTTGTCGCCATTATTGCTGCCGTTATTGCCCTATTATTCATCACCCTCCCCGCAGCAGATGAATAGACTGCAGCAGTAATGAAATCCTAGGGGGGGTATTGCAATGAACACCGCCACTAGTAACGGTGCTTGGCATTCCATCGTCGAGCTGCCCGAGACCAGGCGTTTATAAAACCGCGTACAACCGGGGGGGTCACCATGGTCATTGATAAGGGGGGGCTCGGTTTAAGAGAGACTAGGGACCTTCTGGAAATGGCCTCCGATCATATCGACTTTTTGAAAATCGCCTTTGGAAGTTCTGCCCTATACCCATCCCGTTTGATGGAGGAAAAAATAGAATTGGCCAAAGCCCATAATGTACACATTTACCCGGGCGGAACGCTCTTTGAGATTGCCGTTTTCAAAATGTACGTCTGATTTTTCAAACGGGCCCGAGAGTTAGGTTTTACCTACATCGAAATCTCGGAAGGGACTATCGATCTGCCCAGGAAGGAACGGAAGTTTTTATCAAAAGGGCGCTAGAGGAAGGTTTCGGGGGGGTTCTTTCGGAAATAGGCAAGAAAGATACCAGCATTAAAATTAAACCGGAACTAGCGGCGGAACAGATTTTCGAGGATTTGGAAAACGGAGCTGAGAAAGTAATTATCGAGGGGGGGCGAGACTCCGGGCAGGGGGGGTTGGTATTTACGACGCAGAAGGCTGCGTCAACGAAGAGCTGCTGCAAGCTTTGATTGGGGGGGAGTGGGAGAACACGAAAAACTGATCTTCGAAGCGCCCCGCACAAACCAGCACAACCATCTTTTGATCAAATTAGGGCCGAACGTAAATCTCGCAACGTTCAGCCCCACGATGTTCTGACTTTAGAATCCACTCGAGTCGGACTGCGAGGCGACACGCTGAAGCAATGTCTAAAAAAACGCCCCCCAGATCTTTTGACAGAAATTGACGTTCCCCCTCCAAAAAAAGATATAATGAATATGGTAAATATTAACTGTAACACGACCATATAAGGGGGGGGAGCACATGAAATCCACAGGAATTATTAGAAAAGTAGACGATCTCGGCCGCGTAGTCCTACCAGTCGAACTGCGGCGCAGTTTGAGCATAGGAGAGCGCGATCCTCTTGAAATATTCGTAGAAGGGGATCGAATTATCTTGCGAAAGCCTTCTATAGCATGCATCTTTTGCGGCTCCGAAAAGCAGGTCTCTGACTTTATGGGCAAGGGTGTCTGCCAGGAATGCAAGGCTAGTCTGAGGCTTAACCCGCAAAGCAATTTCATAGATTTGATTTCTCGGAAGACGATATTTCCGGCTGATTTCTTGAATGGCGGTTTTCCTGCTCACACCGCTGTTCAACAAATCTTTAAGCTTGTGAATAATATCGTCTTCTGTCATTTTTTCATCCTGTACGGAAGCCCCCCCGTCGACCGTTATAACAAATTCTCCCCCCCTAGGCTTATTCTCCCGATAAAAGGCAAGCAGCTGCGCTAGGCTGCCGCGCCGAGTCTCTGCAAAGATCTTGGTCAGCTCCCGAGAAATGCTTGCCCGGCGATCTCCAAGGCAGGCGAGCAAATCTTCGAGCGTGGCTGCAAGCCTGTGGGGGGGCGATTCATAAAAAAATAATCGGATACCCTAGTTCTTTTAAGTCCTCCAGTTCCTCCCGCCTGACGGTGCCCTTGCGGGATAGAAACCCATAATAAACAAAATGAGGGCTCATGAACCCACTTTGTAGGTAAGCCACCAACGCGGCGTTAGCACCCGGTAGAATTTCACAGGGCAGGTTCGCTTCAATCGCCTGTTTAATCAACCACGCGCCCGGGTCAGAAATCCCCCCGGCATGCCCGCATCCGATACCAATGCGATACTTGCCCCCCCTTCCGCGAGGCGCTTCAGTACTTCCTCGGTTTTTGATCTCTCGTTGTGTTCATGAAAGCTTTCCAGGGGGTTTACTGATGCCAAAATGATGCAAGAGCTGGGCTGTGCGCCGAGTGTCCTCCGCCAGAATCAGATCGACTTCCCCCCCCAATACCCGCAGTACTCGCAGGTAATATCCTCCAGATTGCCGATGGGAGTGGGGCAAACATATAACACTATTCATCACCCGTTTTTCGCGGTTTCTTTGATTTTCTGCGGCGAGGCCGTCTTCTGCGCGAAGAAGGCGCTTTGCCTTCGCCGCCGGGACTCGTCTTTTTCCTCCTCGTTTGCGGCGCTTTTGCCTCGGGCCGCTGCTGCTGGATCGGGGCAGTGCTTCGCTCTATCTCAGCTGTTTCAACCATCATTTCATAATCCACTTCTTGAATCGAATCTTCCTCGAGCAAATCTTCGTAATAATCGGGTTCTTCTTCGATTTCGTGATAAAACTCATCCACCGCGATCGGCCCGCAGCCCAGGCACGCTTTGCCAAAAGTTTCTTTGGCATCTTCATAAACGCCGTATTCAAAGCGCAAACAGCACATCAGCCTACCGCAAATACCCGAGATTTTACTTGGATTCAGCGATAGGTTTTGATCCTTGGCCATCCTGATAGAAACGGGTTCGAAATCGCCCAAAATGTGGTACAGCACAGACTGCGGCCACAGGATCCGAGCCCGCCAATCATTTTCGCTTCGTCACGTACCCCCCCACTTGCCGCAGTTCAATTCTTGTCCTAAACACCGCGGCCAAATCCTTGACGAGCTCGCGAAAATCCACTCTGCCTTCCGCGGCAAACGAAAAAAATTAGTTTGCTTTCATCTAGAGTATACTCCGATTCCAAAAGATTCATAGGCAGTTTATGCTCTTTAATCTTTTCTTCCGCTATTTTAAAAGCATCGGCGGCCTTGGCTTTGTTTCTTTCCAACCGCTCGTAATCCTCCCCCCCGTCGCTGTCCGCAATACTTCCTTCAGCGGCTGCACAACTTCTTCGTTAGGCACGCGCCTTGGCGGTATTACTATTTCGCCAAACTCAACGCCTCGCGATGTTTCGACTATACACCCATCCCCCCCGATGCCAAAGGTAAAGCACCGGGATTAAAATAATATATTTTACCGGCTCGTCTGAACCGGACTCCAACAACCGTTACCATTAGATTAACGCTCCTTTTCATCAATAGTAGAAGGTAGCCTAAACAGAAGCGAATCCGGGCATTGCCCGCCAAGGCCCTGTCTGTTACCGTTATCTCGCTAAGAATAGACAGCAGATAACGGTTGGAATAATAAGCGCCAATAGTGCGCAGTTCGCTCTCATAGTCGGGATTATATAAAGGCACATTTATCTTATTTTTTTTATTACCAACAGGTCGCGGTACCACTCTTTAAACCACTGCAGCTCTAGGCTGAATTTCACCCGATCTTCCGCCCAGCCCCCCCAGCTGAGGCCCAGCACTTGGGCAAAATCCAAGGTGGGGACTTGAATCAGCTTTTCAATAACTTCCCGCCGCCAATCCAAAAGCGAGCCTTGCCAATACTCCCAGGCTCTACCCAAAGAACCCCGGGCTAATCTTGCAGTGGAGCATATTCGGGCATCTTCCGCTTCCAGATCGGTCCGTTGTGCCAGCCATTGACAAATGGCCTGTTCGGGTATTGCTCGAAAATCCAACAGCTGACAGCGGGAAATGATAGTAGGCGGCAAACTGTGGACCCTGGTTGTAGTCAAGAAAAAAAATAGGTTCCCCGCCTAGGTTCTTCCAGTGTTTTTAAGAAGGCATTGGCCGCTTGGGCCGACATTCTTTCTGCATCTATGATAATCCAGATTTGATTACCGCTGGAGGCATAGGCCACCTGCTGGCGCAGAGCCCGAATCTCATCAATTCCTATGGGCCTTCGCCCTTTAAGACATTAAGCTCAGAAAGGCCGCCCTGCAGCTTCAACTCTTGAGCGGCCGCTTGCGCGGTCGTCTCCTTGCCCAGGCCGGCCTCGCCGGCAAAAAGGTAGGCATGTCCCAGCGTGCCTGCGGCCAACCCCCCCTTTTTTTAGGATTGCCACCGGAACCTCTTGTCCCACAATGCTATCCAAATTCATCCCGTCACCTCAAGAATAAAGATCCAAAAGTAAACCGCGAATTTCATCTAACCGTCCCAGCAGCTCAAGATGATCATCTTGTTCAGAAACAAACCGCGGGTGAGTTCTTCCAATTTTTCATCGATCGTTTTCACCAGCATCAGCAGGCGCCGGCGGCCGTGCGGATCGTAGAAGATGCTTTCTTGCACGACATAGGATTGTTTGACCAAAAACCGAAGCAGAGCCCGTACTTTGCCTTTATAACGAAGCAGATTCTCCATGATTGGATTTCGCCTGAGCCGTTTTGCATAATCATCTATTTCCTCCAAGGCCTGCGCCAAATCAAGCTGCTCAACCCGTTCTTCCTGCAAAATTTTGCAAAACCGGTTCTACTGAGGCATCCCGTGATTTGCCCTTTTGGAAATCAATGGTTCGCGGCGCGATCCCGATTTGGATACTCTCAAATTTTTCAAACCTTTCCACATCCAACTGCTAAAACTATTGCCCGCCAATCATCACATG
>JMBX01000447.1_pt1 | contig 10358 bp, 11 predicted proteins | sample 616521 | NCBI WGS metagenome assembly JMBX01 (sample SAMN02727906, study PRJNA239997) | anaerobic digester metagenome | biome: anaerobic digester; isolation source: mesophilic anaerobic digester inoculated with municipal waste water sludge... | place: Germany: Bielefeld University, CeBiTec ...
ATCAATTATATAGAAGGACACGAAAATAAACATAGACAATATATACTTAATTTTACATAAATTCAAGAATGATTGAACGCATTATACTCATTGAAAATGTAGACCCGGTAGTATTTTTCGGCATCAACAACAGTAATATCCAGCTGTTGAAAACACTGTTCCCAAAACTTAGAATAGTAGCAAGAGGAAATGTTATCAAGGTAATTGGAGAAGAGGAGGAATTAATGGCGTTCGGAGCAAAAATTCATGAGCTGGAGAAATTCAGCAACGAAATGAATGTGCTGAAAGAGGAAGACATTCTTGACATAGTGAAGGGTAAAGCGCCCTCGGTGGTGAATGTGGACAACCTCATTATTCACGGGCTTAACGGAAAGCCTATATTAGCTCGTACCTTCAACCAGAAAAAACATGGTTGAAGTATTCGACTTTAACGACATGGTGTTCGCAATTGGCCCTGCCGGATCGGGGGAAGACCTATACGGCTATTGCCCTGGCTGTACGCGCATTGAAAACAAAGCAGGTACGCAAGATCATACTCAGCCGCCCGGCAGTAGAAGCAGGCGAAAAACTGGGGTTTCTTCCGGGAGACATGAAGGAGAAAATTGATCCTTACCTTCAACCACTGTATGATGCCCTTGAGGATATGATCCCCCCCTTAAAACTGAAAGAGTATCTCGAAAATAAAATAATTCAGATAGCACCTCTGGCTTTTATGCGCGGGCGTACCCTCAACGATGCGGTTATTATACTTGATGAAGCACAGAACACCACGAAGCCACAGATAAAAATGTTCCTTACCCGCCTTGGGTTAAACGCGAAAATGATTGTAACAGGTGACATCACACAAATAGACCTGCCAAGTTCGCAACAGTCGGGACTAATCCACGCAATGAAGGTGTTGTATGGTATCAAAGGCATCGCCACGGTTGAATTCAATAAAAAAAGATATTGTGCGTCATAAGATTGTACAGAGAATAGTTGAGGCGTATGAGAAAGAAGATGCGTTAGTACGCTCAAGAGCAGACAAAAGTCATAATACCAGCAACATAAATGCGGAGGATACAAGATAAACTACAAACAAATAAAATCATAAAGAGAAGATGAATACGTTAACAAAAACAAATTATAATTTCCCGGGACAATCAGGTGTTTATTATGGAAAAGTACGCGACGTATACAGCATTGGAAGCGACACGCTGGTAATGATTACCACCGACCGCATTTCAGCATTCGATGTGGTATTACCAAAGGGAATCCCATATAAGGGGGGGCAGGTACTAAACCAGATAGCAGCCGACTTTCTCGATGCCACTTCCGATATTGTACCCAACTGGAAAACTGCCTCTCCCGATCCGATGGTTACAGCAGGAATACGTTGTGAACCGTTTAAGGTAGAAATGGTTATCCGCGGCTACATCACGGGAAGTGCATGGCGCGAATACAAGAAAGGGGGGGTACGTTCCATTTGCGGGCTTTCGTTACCTGATGGATTGCGGGAAAATCAGAAGTTTGAATCACCTGTTATCACTCCTACCACTAAAGCAGATGAAGGGCATGATGAAAACATCTCGAAAGAGGAGATTCTAGCCCAGGGGGGGCTGGTAAGCAGGGAAGATTACGAACAGCTGGAAGAATACACGTATGCACTGTTCAAAGAGGGACTGAAATGGCTGCTGAAAGGGCTTATTCTGGTGGACACCAAATACGAGTTTGGCAAAAGATGGTAAATATACTTGATAGATGAGATTCACACACCCGACTCGTCACGCTATTTCTACAGCGAAGGGTATAAAGAGCGTTTCGATAAGGGAGAAGAGCAAAGGCAGCTATCGAAAGAGTTTGTACGCAAATGGCTTATGGATAACGGATTTCAGGGGGGGCAACCCGGACAAAAAAATTCCCGAAATGACAGATGAATATTGCAACAGCGTTTCGGAAAGATATATTGAATTGTACGAAAAAAAATTGTGGGAAAGAAATTTGTGAAAGCAGATGCGAAAGCTCTGGAAAAACGCATTGAGAATAATATTACTGAATATTTAACCCACTGACAACTAAAAGTAAAAAAAGTCACTAAACCTGAAAAATGAGTTATAAAGTAGAAAGGGTAAATCCTTACCATCCCGATAAGCCAAAGAAAGAGCAGATTATTCACATGTTCAATGAAATTGCTCCGGGATATGATAAGCTTAATGGTGCACTATCACTGGGTATTGATAATTACTGGCGCAGTGATGCCCTTAAGGTGTTGAAAAAAAATACCCTCACCATCAGATACTGGACATTGCTACTGGCACCGGTGATTTCGCTATTCTGGCACAGAAGATCCTGAAACCTGAAAGATCATGGCTGTTGATATCTCAGAAGGGATGATGTCGATTGGCCGCCGCAAAGTGAAAGCAGGAGGACTTGACGATATCATAACTTTCGAAAAACAGGATTGCGCAGAGATGAACTTTCCTGATAACAGCTTCGATGCTTCCACCATAGCATTTGGGGGGGTACGTAACTTCGAAGATATAGACAAAAGTTTCAAAGAGGTGCTTCGTGTTTTGAAGCCGGGAGGGGGGTATTTCTATTTATTGAACTTACAACACCCGGCAAAACACCGATGAAACAGCTCTATTCTGCTTATACCAAATATGTAATGCCTGTTTGTCAGGTATCCTCGCAACCGAACAGAGGGCATATGAATATCTTCCCGAGTCTATTGCAGCTTTTCCACAGGGAAGAGAAATGATGCTTATCCTGAAGAAAAACGGGTTTACAAACATACGCTTAAGACGATATACGCTTGGTATTACAACATTATACATTGCAGAGAAACCGGTTTTATAATTTGAAATAATGGATACTTACGGACTGATTGGTTTTCCGCTTAAACACTCTTTCTCGGCAAAATTCTTCACTGAGAAGTTCATGCGGGAGAATATTGATGCTGAATACCTGAATTTCGAACTGGAGGATATCTTGGATATTCGTCGAGTTATACTTTTTAATCAGCATCTGAAGGGTCTGAATGTTACAATTCCCTACAAAGAAAAAGTGATTCCATTTTTGCACGATATCTCCCCGAAGCAGAAAGAATTGGAGCTGTAAACGTGATCAGGATTGAGAGAAAGCCCGGAGACATGTATTACTACAAGCTTACAGGTTACAATACCGACTATACCGGATTTAAAAACTCTCTTAACCCTATATTGAAGGCAGATGTTCACAGAAAAGCATTGATTCTGGGTACGGGAGGTGCGTCAAAGGCTGTTGCGCAAGCTCTTAAAGACTTGAACATCGATTGGACATATGTCTCTCGTTCTAAAGGTGATAACAGGCTCACATACAACGAACTTACATCCGCCATTATATTGGACCATAAACTTATTGTGAATGCTTCACCTGTAGGTACTTTCCCGGATGTAGACAACTGTCCCGATATTCCATATCAGTATCTTACAACCGGTCATCTACTTTATGACCTGGTTTATAACCCTGAAACGACACTTTTCCTAAAAAGGGAAAGAGCAGGGGGGGCAGTTATTAAAAACGGTAAAGAGATGTTGGAGCTTCAGGCTCTGGCAGCATGGGAAATTTGGAATAATTAAAAGCCTACCCTCTCCCCCCCGCATTTCACATATTGAAATATCCGCATGTTAGTGGAAAGCAACATATTTGATCTTTTAACTACTATATTCCTATGAACAAACTTCCTCAGAAAGAGGCTCTGTCAAGACTTGAAAAGTTGCAACAAATAGTCAAGTGTACACAATCCTGACACATGCATTATTACATCGCCAGTAAATCAGTACTGGTTATGCGGATATGTTTCGACGGGTATATGCATCTGTTTCCTAAAGGGGGGGAACCGTTCAGTAGGCAAAGTTTATCGGTAACGGCGTGGGGGGGCCTGGAGATCAATGAGCCCCCCAGTGTTTACCCGAAGTAGGTTCCATAAGAGCCACGAGGATTCGCATCAATGTGGATTTACCTGCTCCGTTGGGCCCCAGCAGGCCGAACATACCTGTTGGAATCTCCATGTTGATGTTATTCAGTGCCTGTTTTCCATTCGGGTAAATCTTATTTAGAGACCGTATTGAAATGCTCATCTTTAATTTTTCAAAAGTATCCTAATTTGATACATTTTTTGACTAAGGATTGAAAAAAATTTCTGTTATTAAAAAGTCGTCCGGAAAAAAATTGAACAGCGGCTGTTCCATCCTCCCTGTACACCTGATATTGTATTCCTGCTAAATTGACAAACGACCGATTGATATTGTAAATCTGCCATATGAGTGGCAACAAAAATAACCAAATGTTGTCTCGATAACAAATGAAATAGACAAACGTGCAGATTCTATCGACAAAATGAGTTAAATAACAGGACTAGAAAAATTAAAAAAAGCCCCCCAGGATAACTCCTGAGGGCTTTGTAAAGGACGGCGGCTACCTACTCTCCCACATAATTGTGCAGTACCATCGGCGCCATTGGGCTTAACTTCTCTGTTCGGAATGGGAAGAGGTGGAACCCCAACGCTATAACCACCTTAATTTCTTAAAAAAAAGACATGATGAAAAACAAAAGCAATACTCCAAAAAAATCATCATTAACCTAAAAATCATGTATTTGTCAAACCCTATTACCTAAAAAGACGTTTCACGAAATAAAGCTTACGGGCAATTAGTACTGCTCGGCTTTGACGTTACCGCCTTTACACCTGCAGCCTATCAAGGTCGTAGTCTACAACCACCCTTATAAAGAGATCTAATCTTGAGGTAGGCTTCGCGCTTAGATGCTTTCAGCGCTTATCCCTGCCCAGACTTAGCTACCCGGCAATGCAGCTGGCGCCACAACCGGTAAACCAGAGGTCTGTCCAACACGGTCCTCTCGTACTAGTGTCGGAGCCTCGCAAATCTCTAACGCCCACGATAGATAGAGACCGAACTGTCTCACGACGTTCTGAACCCAGCTCGCGTGCCACTTTAATGGGCGAACAGCCCAACCCTTGGGACCTTCTCCAGCCCCCCCAGGATGTGACGAGCCGACATCGAGGTGCCAAACCATTCCGTCGATATGAGCTCTTGGGAATGATCAGCCTGTTATCCCCCCCGGAGTACCTTTTATCCTTTGAGCGATGGCCATTCCATACTGAAACCACCGGATCACTATGCTCTAGTTTCCTACCTGATCGACTTGTGAGTCTCCCAGTCAAGCGCGCTTATGCCATTATACTCTTAAAGGACGGTTACCAATCGTCCCGAGCGCACCTTTAGAAGCCTCCGTTACTCTTTTGGAGGCGACCACCCCAGTCAAACTACCCACCATACAGTGTCCCCCCCCGCTTAGACGGGGGGTTAGAAGTCAAACACCTAAAGGGCCGTATTTCAACGTCGGCTCCACGATTACTGGCGTAACCGATTCAAAGCCTCCGGCCTATCCTACACATCAGGTGCCCAAATTCAATGTAAAGCTATAGTAAAGGTTCACGGGGGGGTCTTTTCGTCCCATCGCGGGTAATCGGCATCTTCACCGATACTACAATTTCACCGAGCTCACGGTCGAGACAGTATTCAGATCGTTACACCATTCGTGCAGGTCGGAACTTACCCGACAAGGAATTTCGCTACCTTAGGACCGTTATAGTTACGGCCGCCGTTTACCGGGGGGGCTTCAATTCAATGCTTCTCGTTGCCGATGACATCTCCTCTTAACCTTCCGGCACCGGGCAGGTGTCAGGCTATATACCGCGTCTTTCGACTTCGCATAGCCATGTGTTTTTGTTAAACAGTCGCCTGAATCATTTCTCTGCGGCCTGCATTGCTGCAGGCGTCCTTTCTCCCGAAGTTACAGGACTATTTTGCCTAGTTCCTTAACCGTGAATCACTCGAGCGCCTTAGTATTCTCAACCCAACTACCTGTGTCGGTTTGCGGTACGGGTGTTATGATAATTAACGTGTAGCGGTTTTCTCGGCAGTCGGCTTACCCACATTATTGGCTCATCCGAAGACTTGCCATACTTTAAGGATCAACTCGGGGTGCGGATTTGCCTACACCCTTCAACATCTACCCCCCCCTTTAACCTACTATTCCGTCAGTAGGCAGTGGTGTCACTCCTGCGTCCCCCCCGCGTAACTTATCATAACAGTAACGGAATATTAACCGTTTCTTCCATCGAAATCGCCTGAAAGGCTTATTCTTAGGACCCGACTAACCCTGATCCGATTAGCGTTGATCAGGAAACCTGAGTCTTTCGGCGAGGGGGGTTTCACGCCCCCCCCTTTATCGTTACTTATACCTACATTTGCTTTTCCTGATGCTCCAGAGTACCTTACGGTACGCCTTCAACGCGAACAGGAATGCTCCCCCCCTACCACCCAATATATGGATCCATAGCTTCGGTAATATGCTTATGCCCGATTATTATCCACGCTCCGCCACTCGACTAGTGAGCTGTTACGCACTCTTTAAATGAATGGCTGCTTCCAAGCCAACATCCTAGCTGTCAAAGCGGCAAAACTTCGTTAATGCAACTTAGCATATATTTCGGGACCTTAGCTGATGGTCTGAGTTGTTCCTCTTTCGGACACGGACCTTAGCACCCGCGCCCTCACTCCCGGAGATCACTTACACGCATTCGGAGTTTGTCTGGACTTGATAGGCGGCGAAGCCTCGCATCCAATCAGTAGCTCTACCTCATGTAAGCTCATTATCCGAGGCTGCACCTAAATGCATTTCGGGGGAGTACGAGCTATCTCCAAGTTTGATTAGCCTTTCACCCCCCTACCCTCAAGTCATCCGAAAACTTTTCAACGTTTACCGGTTCGGTCCTCCATAGTGTGTTACCAATACTTCAACCTGCTCAAGGGTAGATCACTTGGTTTCGCGTCTACTCCTGCTGACTGTACGCCCATTTTAAGACTCGCTTTCGCTGCGGCTGATCATACATATTTGTACTTAACCTTGCCAGGCAAGAGTAACTCGTAGGTTCATTATGCAAAAGGCATGCCGTCACACGTAATAAATTACATGCTCCGACCGCTTGCAAGCACATGGTTTCAGGGTCTATTTCACTCCTCTGTTAGAGGTTCTTTTCACCTTTCCCTCACGGTACTCGTTCACTATCGGTCTCCGGAAAGTATTTAGCCTTGGCGGATGGTCCCGCCGGTTTCACGCAAGATTTCTCGTGCCCCCGCGCTACTCAGGATACTGATAGGCCAGGTTAAAAAGTCGTGTACGGGATTATCACCCTCTATGATGCAACTTTCCAGATGCTTCCACTTTCCTAACCTAGTGCCACGTCTCAGTCCTACAACCCGGTACTGCCGAAACAATACCGGTTTGGGCTTATCCCGTTTCGCTCGCCACTACTTCGGGAATCACTTTTGTTTTCTTTTCCTGTGGGTACTTAGATGTTTCAGTTCCCCCCCACGTTTGCCTTCCGACCAAAATCGGAATGATACGATCAACTCGTACCGGGTTGCCCCCCATTCGGATATCCGCGGATCCATTCGTATTTGCCAATCCCCCCCGCGGCTTTTCGCAGCTTATCACGTCCTTCTTCGCCTTCCAGAGCCCAGGCATCCCCCCCCATGTGCCCTTTGTCACTTTTATTTCGCCGTCCGGTTCTGCTTATTACGAAAATAAGCAGCCGGGTCTGATAAATACCAGCGTCTTTTCTGTTATTATGAACTCTTTTTTTTGTTTTTTGCTCTTGTTTACTTCATCATGTCAAAGATCGCTTCAATCATGCACGGAAATTAAAAAAACCGGCAGATCGATAGCTGTCTGATACGGAGTCGAACCGCTTATCAACGTATTAGGCTACATGCATAATGCTTGCCTACGATAATTGTCCCCGAGCGGACGTTCAAACATCAATATATCATTTCCAAATCACACGGCCAAACAGGCGCGCTCGCCGTTGGACTCTTCTTTAAATCAATACTGTGGAGAATAACGGATTCGAACCGTTGACCCTCTGCGTGCAAGGCAGATGCTCTAGCCAGCTGAGCTAATTCCCCGATCTTCAATTACTAATTACTAATTGGCAATTGCCAATTAATCCGTAGTCCCAGGCAGAGTTGAACTGCCGACCTCTACATTATCAGTGTAGCGCTCTAACCAACTGAGCTATAGGACTGGCTGGTTATCTGTCGGCATCCCCCTCAACACCATTCCCCTACTCAGGAAAATCGGGATGTCTTAGATGGCTTTCTCCCCAACTTGCACAACGGGAGAAATTATATCATTAAATACACGCTAATTAAAAAAACGGATTACTTTTAAAAAAACATTAAACAGTAAAACAGCAGGAAGTAAAACAGTTATGGTACCAACTGCGGCAAACATACAAACAAGATGTGGATATGAAAGCCGATATTCATGAAAAATAGAAAAAAAAGGATCGTGAACCGGAAATACAACATGAAAATAACAATTCCCAAATCTTATATTTCCGTGAAAAGCCCATTTGACGGCATGTTAACAAGGAGTCTCTCCAGAAAGGAGGTGTTCCAGCCGCACCTTCCGGTACGGCTACCTTGTTACGACTTAGCCCCCCAGTCACCAGTTTTACCCTAGGCCGCTCCTTGACGGTTACGGACTTCAGGTACCCCCCCCGGCTTCCATGGCTTGACGGGCGGTGTGTACAAGGCCCGGGAACGTATTCACCGCGCCGTGGCTGATGCGCGATTACTAGCGAATCCAGCTTCACGGAGTCGAGTTGCAGACTCCGATCCGAACTGAGAGTGGTTTTGAAGATTAGCATCATGTCGCCATGTAGCTGCCCTTTGTACCACCCATTGTAACACGTGTGTCGCCCCGGACGTAAGGGCCGTGCTGATTTGACGTCATCCCCCACCTTCCTCGCATCTTACGATGCAGTCTCGTTAGAGTCCCCAGCTTCACCTGATGGTAACTAACGATGAGGGTTGCGCTCGTTATGGCACTTAAGCCGACACCTCACGGCACGAGCTGACGACAACCATGCAGCACCTACACATCTGCCCCCGAAGGGAAGGCCGTTTTCGCGGCCGGCCAGATGCATTTCAAGCCCGGGTAAGGTTCCTCGCGTATCATCGAATTAAACCACATGTTCCTCCGCTTGTGCGGGCCCCCCCGTCAATTCCTTTGAGTTTCATTCTTGCGAACGTACTCCCCCCAGGTGGATTACTTAACGCTTTCGCTTGGCCGCTTACAGTGTATCGCAAACAGCGAGTAATCATCGTTTACTGCGTGGACTACCAGGTATCTAATCCTGTTTGATCCCCCCCACGCCTTCGTGCATGAGCGTCAGTAGTAGTTTAGTAAGCTGCCTGCGCAATAGGAGTTCCTCGTGATATCTATGCATTTCACCGCTACACCACAAATTCCGCCTACTTCATCTACACTCAAGAAAACCAGTTTCGAAGGCACTTTTACAGTTAAGCTGCAAAATTTCACCGCCGACTTAATCTTCCGCCTGCGCACCCTTTAAACCCAATAAATCCGGATAACGCTCGGATCCTCCGTATTACCGCGGCTGCTGGCACGGAGTTAGCCGATCCTTATTCGTAAGGTACATGCAATGAAACACACGTGAATCACTTTATTCCCTTACAAAAGAAGTTTACAACCCGTAGGGCCGTCTTCCTTCACGCGACGTGGCTGGTTCAGACTTGCGTCCATTGACCAATATTCCTCACTGCTGCCTCCCGTAGGAGTCTGGTCCGTGTCTCAGTACCAGTGTGGGGGGATAAACCTCTCAGTTCCCCCCCTATCCATCGTTGCCTTGGTGAGCCGTTACCTCACCAACTAGCTAATGGAACGCATGCCCATCTTCAACCGATAAAATCTTTAACAAATATCTCCATGCGGAGCCCCCCCTGTGTTATAGGGTATTAGTCCGTCTTTCAACGGGTTATTCCCTTGTTGAAGGCAGGTTGCATACGTGTTACTCACCCGTGCGCCGGTCGCCACCATCTGCATTGCTGCTTCATGTGATGCCCCCCCTCGACTTGCATGTGTTAGGCCTATCGCTAGCGTTCATCCTGAGCCAGGATCAAACTCTTCATTGTATATTTGTTTTTTGTTTCCTTGAAACTGCCTTGAATAAACATCCAAAAATGTGAAATGCTTAATACAAAACCGAAAAATAAACTCTACGAATGAATGAGATCATTAATCCATTATCAACTCCCGGATTCACGATTTATTCCTTTTTATTATTAATTGAACGGGTACCAATATTGCTCGACTTCTGTCAAAAAAATCAAGCACTTGTATACTCTGCTTTGTCTTTTAAAACGTGTATGTAAATATCTAAAGATCGCTTCCGTTTTGTTTCGGGATATCTTGTTCCCAAAAGCGGGTGCAAAGATAGAGATTG
>JMBX01000448.1_pt1 | contig 10356 bp, 16 predicted proteins | sample 616521 | NCBI WGS metagenome assembly JMBX01 (sample SAMN02727906, study PRJNA239997) | anaerobic digester metagenome | biome: anaerobic digester; isolation source: mesophilic anaerobic digester inoculated with municipal waste water sludge... | place: Germany: Bielefeld University, CeBiTec ...
TTTGATGCAAGATTATTATTTAGAACAAGGAAATCTAAAAAAGGCTAATGAAGAATTAAATAAATTGGAGAAAAAAAATTAATAATTGGAATGTGAAAGAAGCTAAATACAATTTACAATTGGAAAATATCAATGGGAAATTACTAGAAGATTATGAACTTAATTATAATGAAGCTCTAGAATTGTGGATAGAGATAGAAGATTTAGATTATACAAAGACTAAAGTAAAAAAAACTAAAGAAAGAAATAAGAGATTTAGGAACTGTAGATTTGTCGTCCATAGAAGAGCATGAAATACAAAGTGAAAGATTTTCCTTTATTACAAAGCAGCATAAAGATCTACTTTCCGCAAAGGAAGATTTGGAAGATGTAATTATAGATATGGAAAGTAAAATGAAGGAACAATTTATATATAATTTTAATTTAATTAATATGGAATTTAGTCAGGTGTTTTCCATACTATTTGATGGTGGGAAAGCAGAGTTGAAATTAGAAGATGAAGAGGATATACTTAATTGTGGGATTGAAATAAATGCTCAGCCACCAGGAAAAAAACTGCAGAATTTAAATTTGTTATCTGGTGGGGGGGAAAAATCTTTAACAGCAGTTGCTTTATTATTTGCAATACTTCAGGTTAAGCCTACGCCATTTTGTATTTTAGACGAAATAGATGCGGCTTTAGACGAAGCTAATATAAATAGATATACAAATTATTTAAAATCTCTTTCCAATGAAACTCAATTTATAATGATTACCCATAGGAAGAGCACTATGGAAATGGCAGATATATTATATGGAGTAACTATGGAAGAAGAAGGAATAAGTAAAATAATTTCTGTTAAATTAACAGATGATTTAGAAGAAATCGCTAGCTAAGGAGGAAATCATGTTTAAGAATTTTTTTTAAATGGGGGGGAAAAAAAAGACGAGGAAGAAAGTATAAGTTTAGAAGAAAATGAAATACAAGAGGAAGAAGAACTTAAAGAAGTTATAGAAGAACCAGAAGAAATTTTTGAAGATTTTATCGAAGAAGAAGTGATTGAAAAAAATAGAAATAGTTGAATCTAGTCCCAAGGAAAAGAAACTAGGCTTCTTTGACAAACTATTTCAGGGATTGGATAAGACTAGGAAAGACTTTACGAATAAAATAGATGGAGTTTTGAATTCCTATAAAAAATAGACGAGGAATTATTTGAGGATTTAGAAGAAATTTTAGTTACTGCAGATGTAGGTATTAATACTACTATGGGCATTATAGATAATTTAAAAACTAGAGTGAAACAAGAAAAAAAATTAAGGACCCTCAGGATGTGAAAGAATTATTAAAAGAAGAAATTATAGAAATAATGGCACAGGAGAATTCCAACAAATTAGATATTAAGCCTTCACCTGCTGTGATATTGGTTGTAGGGGGGTAAATGGAGTAGGAAAGACCACAACCATTGGAAAACTAGCCTATAATTTAAAAAGTGAAGGCAATAAGGTTATAATAGCTGCTGGAGATACTTTTAGGGCTGCTGCCATTGAACAATTAGAAGAGTGGGGGGGGAATAGGGCTGGGGGGTAGATATTATTTCCCATAGTGAAGGTGCAGACCCAGCTGCTGTAATATATGATGGTATCCAAGCCTCAAAGGCTAGAAAAGCAGATGTATTAATTTGTGATACTGCAGGTCGACTTCACAATAAGAAAAATTTAATGAATGAGCTAAATAAAATATTTAGAGTAGTAGAACGGGAGTATCCAGAGGCAAAAAAAAGAAATAATATTAGTTCTAGATGCAACTACTGGTCAAAATGCCATATCCCAAGCAAAAGTATTTAAAGAAGTTGCCAATATTACTGGTGTGGCCTTAACTAAATTAGATGGAACTGCTAAAGGCGGAGTAGTAATTGGGCTTCAGTCAGAGTTAGATTTACCTGTAAAATTAGTAGGAGTAGGGGGGAAGGCATAGAAGATTTACAAGAATTTAATTCAAGAGATTTTGTAGATGCAATTTTTAATTAAAGTATTGACAAAAAAATAAAATTATATTATTATAAACACTGTCAAGTATTTTTCCTTGACAGTGTTTATAAATTGGTGATAATATGATAGAAAAGATAGTAGAAGTTGGTAATCTATTTAATTTTATGGTAGATTATTGACAGATAGACAGTATATAGTTATGGAATTATATTATATATACGATTATTCCCTGGCGGAAATAGGAGAAGAATTAGATATTAGCCGGCAAGCTGTATATGATACAATTAAAAGATCCGAGCAGAAACTATATGAGTTTGAGAATACATTAAACCTATTGGAGAAATTTAATCTAAATAAAAGAGATATAGAAAAATTGGCTTTAGTAGTTAAAGAAATAGAAAATGAAGCTGAAAACACTGAAAACCCTATAATAATAGAAAAGACTCAGGAGCTTAGGGAATTAATTCTTAAGATAATAGAAAATAGCTAGGAGGTGGGTGTTTATGGCTTTTGAATCCTTGGCTGAAAAATTACAAAATGCGTTGGGACAATTAAAGGGTAAGGGTAAATTATCAGAAAAAGACGTAGATATGGCTATGAGGGAAGTGAGACTTGCCCTATTGGAAGCAGATGTTAATTTTAAAGTTGTTAAGGACTTTACAAATAATGTAAAAGAAAGAGCTATTGGTTCTGAAGTAATGGATAGTTTGACTCCAGGTCAGCAGGTTATTAAAATTGTAAATGAAGAATTAACTATGCTAATGGGAGAAAAAGAGGAAAAACTTAATTTTTCCCCCTACGCCACCAACAGTTATATTAATGAGTGGGCTACAAGGTGCAGGTAAAACTACTACTACAGGAAAATTAGCCTATAATCTAAAAAAAACAAAATAAAAGGCCTTTATTAGTTGCTTGTGATGTCTATAGGCCTGCAGCCATTAAACAATTAGAGGTAGTAGGAGAAAGGGCTGGGGTTCCAGTTTTTTTCAATGGGAGATAAAACAATCCAGTTGATATTGCCAAGGCTTCCATAGAGTATGGAAAAAGAAATGGCAATGATGTAATTATTATAGATACTGCTGGTAGACTTCATATAGATGAAGAATTAATGGGTGAGTTACAAAACATCCATGATGCAGCAAATCCTGCTGAAGTATTATTAGTAGTAGATGCAATGACTGGTCAAGATGCTGTAAATGTGGCTAAGACCTTTAATGAAGCCCTAGAGATTACAGGGGGTAATATTGACTAAATTAGATGGAGATGCTAGAGGTGGTGCGGCATTATCCATTAGGGCTGTAACTGGTAAACCTATAAAATTCGTGGGTATGGGTGAAAAATTAGATCAATTAGAACCTTTCCATCCCGATAGAATGGCATCTAGAATACTGGGAATGGGAGATGTCCTCACCTTAATTGAAAAAGCCCAATCTTCTTTTGATGAGCAAAAGGCAATAGAGTTAGAAAAGAAAATTCGTTCTCAGCAGTTTACTTTAGAGGATTTTCTAGATCAATTAGAGGAAATGAAGAATCTAGGCCCCCATAGATGAGTTAATGGGTATGATACCTGGAATGAATACTAAGGCCTTAAAAGGTTTAAGTGTAGATGATAGGGAAATAGTTAAAATTCAGGCTATAATTCAGTCTATGACTCCAGCTGAAAGGGAAAATCCTAGTCTAATAGATAGCAAGAGAAGGAAAAGAATTGCCCAGGGTAGTGGTACTACAGTTCAAGATGTAAACAAATTGTTAAAGCAGTTTAAAGAAACACAAAAGATGATGAAGAGATTTACTGATATGGAAAAAAACCATGAAGAAAAAAAGGGAAATTTGGAATGCCCTTTTTCTAATATATAATTTTTAATGGGAGGTGAAAACATGGCGGTTAAAATTAGATTAAAGAGGATAGGTGCTAAGAAAAATCCTTTTTATAGAATAGTAGTTGCTGATTCCCGTTCTCCAAGAGATGGAAAATTTATTGAGGAAATTGGCTATTATGATCCGTTAACTGAACCAAAAACAGTTAAAATAGATGATGAAAAAGCTGCTAAATGGTTAAATAATGGTGCTAAACCAAGTGATACTGTTGACAGATTATTTAAAGAGAATGATATTTACACTAAAATCAATGAGAGCAGAGTAGAAGAATAATTTCTAGGAGGTGCTATAAATGGGAGAATTAGTAGAGACAATAGCGAAGGCACTTGTAGATAATCCAGATCAAGTAGAGGTCAAAGAGATAGAAGGAACTCAGTCCGTTATCATTGAGTTAAAAGTTGCAGAGGAAGATATGGGAAAAGTAATAGGTAAGCAAGGAAGAATTGCTAAAGCTATTAGAACAGTAGTAAAGGCAGCTGCTATTAAGGAAAACAAAAGAGTAGTTGTGGAAATTATTCAATAGTAGGGATTAGGGTTCTAATCCCTTGTAGGTGGTAGGTGAAAAAAAATGGTAGAAGATTTTATTCAAATTGGTAGAATTGCCAATACTCATGGCGTAAGAGGGGGAAATAAAAATAATCCCCCTAACTAACGATATGCATAGATTCAATTATTTAAAAACAGCATTCTTAGGGGGAAGAAAAAAAATAAAGGTAGAAGTGGAAAATGTAAAATATCATAAGAATCTAGTAATCGTCAAATTTAAAGAATTTAATGATATAAATGAAATTATATCCTTTAAAGATGAATATGTTTACATTGAGGGAAAAGACAAAGTGGTTTTACCCGAAGACCATTATTTCCTATACGATATAGTTAATTGTGAAGTATTTGATACTCAAAATAATTATATTGGCATAGTCAAAGAGGTATTACAATCTGCCAGCAATGATATTTATATTGTAAAAGATAAAAAGGGAAAAGAATATCTTATACCAGCAGTTAAAGAGTTTTTCATTGATATAGATGTAGAAAATAAAAAAAATAATCATTGATCCAATTGAAGGAATGATAGAATGAAAATTCACGTATTAACTATATTTCCTGAATTAATCAATACTTTTAAAGAATGGAGTATAGTTGGAAGAACTGTGGATAAGGACTTGTTGTCTTTACAAGCCATTGATATTAGAGACTTTACAAAGATAAGCATAGGCAAGTAGACGATTATCCCTTTGGGGGGAGGGCCTGGTATGATAATGAAGGCACAACCTATTTATGATGCATTAATGAGTGTTAGAGAAGAAAATTCTAAGACCATATACTTATCACCTCAGGGTAAAAGCTATAATCAGGAAATGGCTAAGGATTTGTCTCAGGAGGAGCATTTAATTTTATTATGTGGTCATTATGAGGGGATAGATAATAGAATAGTTGACAATTATATAGATATGGAGGTTTCCATAGGGGACTATGTATTAACTGGCGGAGAAGTACCTGCCATGGTGTTAATAGAATCCGTTATAAGGCTTTTGCCTGGAGCATTGGCTAATGAAGAATCCTATTCTGATGAATCTCATTACCATGGCCTATTAGAACATCCTCAATATACTAGACCAAGAAATTTTCAAGGTTTAGAAGTACCGGAGATTTTACTATCTGGAAATCATAAAAAAATAGAGGAATGGAAAAAAAATATAAATCTCTGGAGACAACTTATAAAAAAAAGACCTGATTTATTAGAAAAACAATTTTAAATGAAGAGGAGAAAATCCTAGAAAATTGAGGCTGAAATCGAGAATAATATTAGTTGAATTTAGTTTTCTCCTATGCTATAATACCAAGGTATGGAATTAAGAATGGTCCTCTGCTATAGGCAAGAACATTCTGGGAAGGGAGGCAAAATCGTGAATGTAATTAAATTAATAGAAGAAGAACAGAAAAAAAAGAAAATCTACCTGCATTTAATGTAGGTGATACAGTTCAAGTTCACTATAGAGTTAAGGAAGGCACCCGTGAGAGAATACAAATTTTCGAGGGAACTGTTATTAAAAGACAGGGTGGAGGAGTTAGCGAGACTTTCACTGTAAGAAGACTATCTTATGGTGTTGGAGTTGAGAGAACATTCCCTTTACATTCCCCAAGAGTTGAGGATATTGTAGTTACAAGAAGAGGTAGTGCTAGACGTGCTAAATTGTATTATTTAAGACAAAGACAAGGTAGAGCAGCTAGAGTTAAAGAGAAGAAAAACTATTAATGTATTGGGACTGATTTAGTCCCAATTTTATTTATCTAAAAGTAGGTGGGGGGGTATATGAATATAAATTGGTATCCAGGTCATATGAAAAAACAAAAGAATCTATAAAGAAAACCTGTCATTGGTAGATATAGTATATGAGATAATAGATGCTAGAATTCCATATAGTAGTAGAAATCCAGATATGGATGGTTTAATTGGGGGGGATAAACCTAGATTAATTATTATGGCAAAAAAAAGATTTAGCAGATGAAAAAGCCAATGAAGAGTGGAAAAATTATTTTATACAAAACAATATTCCTTCCGTAAAGGTAGATAGTTTAAGCAATGATGGCATAGAAGATATAGTAAATATGTCCTATAAACTTACAGAAGAAAAAAATGAAAGCTTTAGAAAGAAAGGGAATTAAAAATAGGCCTATTCGTGCAATGATAGTTGGAATACCAAATGTGGGGGGGAAATCCACTTTAATAAATAGTTTATCTAAAAGAAGGGGGGGAGCCAAAGTAGGAAATAGGCCTGGAGTTACAAAGGCTAATCAGTGGATTAAAATTAAAGGGAATTTAGAATTACTAGATACACCAGGAATTTTATGGCCTAAATTCGAAGATAAGAACATTGCCCTAAACTTAGCCTTTACTGGAGCAATTAAAGATGAATTATTAGACACAGAGACCCTAGCAATGGAATTAATTAAGAAATTAGATTCAATATCTCTTGAAATCTTAATTAATAGATATGGGATTTCCAATGAAAAGAAATCGGCATATGATAAAATAATGGAAATTGGCGAAAAAAAGAGGATGCATTTTAAAAGGCGGAGAAATAGATTTTTTTTAAAAGCTAGCAATATTATTTTAGATGAATTTAGAAAGGGACATTTGGGGGGGAGAATTACATTGGAATTGCCTTTGGAGGGAAAATGATGCTGGAATTGGAAAATCAAATATACAATTCAGGCTACAATTATATTGCCTGTATAGATGAAGTAGGTAGAGGGTGTTTAGCTGGAGATGTGGTTGCTTGCGCCATTATAATGCCTAAGGATTGTTTAATACCTGGAGTAAAAGACTCTAAAAAAATTTCTCCTAAAAAAAGGAAAGAATTATATAAAATAATCTTAGAAAAGGCCATAGGAATTGGCATAGGAGAAGTAGAACCTAGTATTATAGATGAAATTAATATTAAAGAAGCTACTAGATTAGCCATGAAAAAAAGCAGTATTAAATATAAGGGATAAAAATGGACAACCAATTACACCAGATTATATTTTAATTGATGCAGAAAGTATTTCTATGGACATAACTCAGAAAAGTATTATTAAAGGTGATGAAAAATCCCATGGGATTCAGTGTGCTTCTATTATTGCTAAAGTTTATAGAGATAAATTATGTGAAGGTTGGGACAAGGATTATCCTGGTTATAAGATATATAAAAACAAGGGCTATGGCACCTTAGAACATAGGGAAGCTATTAAAGAACTAGGACCTTCACCTATACATAGGAAAACTTTTTTTAAAAAAAGATTATATAATCCATTTTAAAAGGGTGGTGAATTATAATGAGAATTTCAGATCTTTATAATATCTATATAGATAGACAAATATTAGAATTAGAATCAGAAATATTTGAAGAAGGAGAAATTTTATCAGGGGAAGTATTAGAATTAAAGATGAAGAGGCTATAATTTATATAAAAGGTTTTGGAAAAATTCGTGCATTTGTAGAAATGGAATTGGAATCTTTATTGGAAAAAAAATAGATTTTTTTAGTGAAATCCACTGCCAATAATAAAATTCAGTTAAAGCCCATTGTAGAATTTACAGAATCTAGTGGAAGTCCTAAAGAAATTAGTAGAGAAGAGATGTATCTAATTAAAATCCTAGAGGAACATGGTATAGAAGAAGAGCCTATGGCCAAAGAATATATACAAAATTTGATAAAATATAACGTAAATTTAAGTGAGAAAAATATTGTTTTGGGAATAAAGGTTTTAGAAAAATTAGAGAAATTATTTGAGCTGGATGAGGATAGTGAACTTTTAGTTAATTTAAAGGGAGATTTAGAATTAGAAAATGAAGATATTAGAAATCTAATAGTTGAAACAAAAACAGTATTTGAAGAAAAAAAACTATGGGAATAGATAAAAATATTTTTTTCTGAGAAAAATCCTAATTTTGAAGAAAAAAAATAAGTGGTGGACCTAATCTAAGGTATATAGGTGAAGAAAATTTTAAATCAGATATTAAAAAAAGACCATGATAAGATTCAAAATATAATAAAGGAATTAAAAGAGCATATGAATTCCTCAGTGGGAAATAAAGAGGGATTTAAATCTGATTTAATTAAAACAATTGTATTATTTTCAAAATATAATATAAAACCAAGTATGAATAATATAAAACATTTCTTAGAACTTCAAGAAAATCCTCATGATTTTTTGGAAGATTTAAATTTATTAGAGGATATTGAATTTAAAAAGTTTACAAATATTGATAAAAAGGCTATTATAAATAGTGAAAGTCTAAAAAAATATAATTGAAGATGAAAATTTAAACTATAAAGATACCATAAAGGAATTGGAAAAAAATATTAAAGGAAGATTTTCACCCTATAAATAAGGAAGAAAAAGATAAAATAGAAAACTTGCAAAACAAATTGGAGTTTTTAGAGGAAATAAATCAAGAATTAAACTATGTATATATACCATTTAATTTAGATAGGGAAATTATTCAAGATTCTATAATTTTATAAAAGATAGAAAAAATAAAAAGGTCCTAGAGATAATATTAATGTATTTATTAATTTAAATACAGAAAACTTGGGTAATGTGAAAATTAATTGCCAAGTAGTAGGGGGGGATGTAATTAATATAAAATTTAATGGCCTAAATAGCGAGGATATAGATTTTTTTAAAAATAGAGAAGATAAATTAAAAGATGCCATGAAAAATACCGTATATAATATTAGCAGAATAGAATATGAGTCTAAAATGGATAATATTCTAGAGCTTTTAATTGTAAACAAAGGGCCCATCTATCATTTAAATGTAGGTGTATAATTATGGGAGAGAATAAAAGACGTAAAAGAAAAAAAAGCTGTTGCTCTTAAATATAATGAAGGCTATAGTGCACCAAGAGTAATAGCTAAGGGTAAAGGTGAAGTAGCAGAGAAAATAATTGATAAAGGCAAAGATACAGATATTCATATTTATGAAGATGAGAAATTAGTTGAAGATTTAATTAAATTGGAATTATATGATGATATTCCTAAAGAATTGTATGAAGCTGTGGCTGAAATTATTTTTTTGTATATTCCTTAGATAGGGAAAAAGGAGCTAATTATGGAAAATAATAGGGAGAAGGGCATTATAGGAGAGGAAATTGCAGCAAAATATTTATTATCGAAGGGGGTACAAAATTATAGATAAAAATTATAGAACTAATATTGGAGAAATAGATATTATTGCCTTAGAGAATGATGTATTAGCATTTATAGAAGTCAAAACTAGAACCAGTGTCAATTATGGCTATCCCTATGAGGCAGTTAATTGGAAAAAAAACAAGACAAAATCATTAAGTCTTCCCTTATTTATATAAAGCATAAGAATATGAGAAACTATCAAATTAGATACGATATTATAGAAGTCTATTTAATAAATGAGGGCAAAATAAATCATATAGAAAATGCATTTTAATTAATTTTAAAGGGGGGGGAGGGATATGTATTCTTAAAATTAACACCTGCGTGCTTCATGGTTTAAATGGACATATCATAGAGGTAGAAACAGATATATCTAGAGGTATGCCAGTTTTTAGCATTGTTGGCTTACCAGATGCTTCCATAATGGAATCTAAAGAAAGAGTTAGGACTGCTATAAAAAAACAGTGGCATAGAATTTCCCTTAAATAGAATTACAGTTAATTTGGCTCCTGCTAGCCTAAGAAAAGAAGGTTCCCAAATAGATTTAGCCATAGCAATTGGTATACTCTTAGCTACAGGTATAATTTGGATTGATACATGGGAAAATACTGCTTTTATAGGTGAACTAGCTTTAGATGGAAGTATTAATGTCATAGAAGGTGTATTGCCTATGGTAATTTCTTTAAGGGACACCAATATAAAGCGATGCATAATCCCTTATGAGAATAAGGATGAGGCATCAGTAGTAAAAGATATGGATATAATTCCAGTGAAAAACCTAAGGGAGGCCATAGATTATTTAAACGGAGAAATAAATATTCCTCCATATA
>JMBX01000449.1_pt1 | contig 10351 bp, 23 predicted proteins | sample 616521 | NCBI WGS metagenome assembly JMBX01 (sample SAMN02727906, study PRJNA239997) | anaerobic digester metagenome | biome: anaerobic digester; isolation source: mesophilic anaerobic digester inoculated with municipal waste water sludge... | place: Germany: Bielefeld University, CeBiTec ...
AAATTGCCACAGATACACACAGGAACTTGTATGAAATGAAATATAGCAAAGATTAATTCCCTCGTTGATAATTTGGTTAATAAAGTTATGATTTCTTCATCTTCCACTAAAAACATATGTGAATCACCGTTTAAATATCTAATCTGGTCAATAAAGAGTAATTTATCTTTATAGTCCAGACAGAATAAAATATTTAGCACCTCAACGCTGCTTAATTCATTTAGGTTAAGTTCTACAACAACTGGCTGGCTTTTATTCATTTTATAAACTGCTTGCATAAATTCTACAAATCTATCTTCGTATTTAAGATTATGTTCTTCAAAGGAATTCATTAATTTATCTGCTTCTTCAGAAGTTAAACAGTGGTCATACACATCTAAAAATCCATAAGTATATTTCTTAAAACAGCCTTCTATTTCTTCATGATTTACAGGTATTTTTCTTATTCCATTAAATTCATCTTTCGTTATTGATTTTAATAGTTTCATTTTTTTATACCTTCCTTCTCTATTCTATATCTTCATCTTTCTTACTGCATTTTCTTCCAGCAGCCACGGCAGCACAACTTCAAATTCCAGTTGAATGACTGGCTTTGGAAAATCTTCTGGTACAAGGTCTAATTCATCAGTGAATGTAAACTTCATATTATCAACTCTTATAATATTTAAATCATCCCATTTTGCTTTCTTACTAGGCTTTTTAATGATTTCTCCTACCAAATGATAGAATCCCATATATAAATGCTCATCAGTATCCGTTTCAAACTCCATAAATTTCCCTTCTTTTGAGGTCAATCCCTAACATTGTATAAAAGTCCAGCACTTCTTGCGAAAAAGTTTTACAATTCTTTATATAATTCCTACAGTAATCACAGTCACAGCCTTCTTCAACTGTTATGCTGTCATAGTATTCTTTTGTTTTTTTCAACATCTATTTTAAGTACCCAGTCTTGCAAACAAACGGTCTTCATCATAATATTTATTCCTTTCAAGTTCCTTTGTTTTTATTAATTTTTATACATTGCATTCTTCTTTTATAATCCGCCAATTATATAGGACAACACATCAAATTTACTGAGTAATACTGATGTTAATATTGTAAATATCAATACCTTTAAATATTGATATTTGTTTTTCGGTAAAATGCAAAACAGTATGATAGCAGCAATCAAATAAAATCCTGAAACTGGGGGGGAAAATGTATAAAGAAAGTTATACCCTTCTGAAACCAGCAGCCCAATAGGAAGAGCAGCACACAGTGCTGCAAACCATCCACTCCCCCCTGCTAAACCAGACAGCATATGCAGCCATCGGAGATATTAAGGCAATTAATCCCCCAACGAACAAAATAATATACTGGAAAGAAGTTAAATAACTTCATTGAATATATGTAATAAGCCAGAAGCATTCCCGCAAAAAAAGGTAAAAACATGAATTGCCCCTGCTCTGGGTGTTCTGCTCCATGCAGCAATAATAGTGGCAATAAAACCCATATTCCAATTCTGGAACTTATATTGCTAATTATGTTAATTAAACTGCCAATTGCACCATTAGAAGGTATAGTATCAACATATTTTGCCAGGAATCCAGAAAAGATTCCTAAAATAAAAAAATAATATAATTCGGATTGCTTTTTCCTTGATATTTGGCATGGCATCATTCCCCCCCATTATACTAAAAGTAAGAACTTATGAATTAACATTTTGATAATATGTAAGTTTATCCATTATATGCTCTGGACAATCAATAATATCGTCATCAATACAAAATCGCACCTCTACTTTCATCTATATCCTCCATTTCCTATTTTATATTCTTGTTTTATATATCTTATCGTAGTAGTTTTTAAAAGCCAGAACATCATCATAAAATTCTGTTTTAAACACCAAAATGCTTACTGCTGTAATAATTATGGCTGGGGGGGCAACTAAATATAAAGCGCCGCCAAAAGCATCTAAAATATTTAGCATGCGCAGCAGTCACAAAACCAAATAAGCAGGCAGTAAACCAAAGATAAAAATATAAACTCCTGAAAGTAAAAACATTGTTATTTTAAATGCTATCCTGTTGCCTTTATAGTACAAAAATATGTTAAATAGAATTATTCCGCTAATAAATGTTTTTCCCGTTAATCCTTTAATGCCGTTAGATACTAAACTTATAGCAATATCTGCAAGTAAAAGAAAAATTAAAATAATTATACCTGTATTTACGATTTTCCTGCCCCCCCTGTTAACCTGTTCACTGCTAAAAAGCAAAATTATCTACCCCCCCTCTAATAAACTAATTGGAGAATTACTTAACCCCCCATATTACCATATATAACCAATAAATCTTAAAAAAACTTCCAGCATTTTATTATTTGACATTTAACGATAAATAAAATGCTTTCAATTCATCCTTGATATCCTGTGATAAATAATGCCATCTTATATTTCGTATGGCACCTTCCAAGGCATACAACCTGTTTATGCAAGCACTACTATCAATAGTTCTAATCCGCAGAAATGCTTCTTTACTTCCTAATTCTATTAACTGTCCAGGCGTTTCCACTCCTGCTTTTTTTAATTGCTTTTCCAATTCTTTGCCTATGTTTGGCATATCACTTAATTTAGTCATTTCGCCTATCTCCTTTACTGAAATGCATTTTAAGCATAACTTTATATTTTATAGAAAACCTTTTTTTTATTGCTTATTTATAAGTTCTTTCAATTTAGTTCTTCCTTATCTTGTGGCGGCATAAAATTTTACATTGATATTAACTATTTGCATTTTCTGAATACTCACTATTTGCTGTGAGCCAAAATCATGAGGAAATGAACTTTCTCATAAATATAGACTCCTATCGTTACAGATATGATGTCTGCCATAGTTCTTATGATTAAATCAGCAATATCTGATTCGAACACCAAAGTAATGAAAAATTGAAAAGAAAAAGGTTAATTCCGAAGACCATAATGCCAAAAATAGTGATTTCACTATGGGAGATTCTATCTTAATGCCTTGTCCGAGAAATAAATACAAAACCCCCCCTATCCAGATGCCTGATGCGACTGCCCATATCATTGTTCCTAACGGATTGGCAGTAAAAGAGGAATAAATATGAACTATACTATAACAAAATACCCTCAGTACCAGGAAACATACAGGTATTGCCATTAACGGTACAATGTTAAAATTAATGTATACTTTCCCTGACAATTGGGAATCTACAGCAACGAATTTTCCTAACAGCAATCCTAAAAATACAAGTGATATTCCATCCACTATTGGATAAGCAAAAAGTTCGGTCAGTGATGTGCTTGAAACGTGAGGTAAAGGCTCAAATAAGTATATACCCCACATCATGCAGAATAATAAACCGAACATTAAACCTTTTTTTTAATCTTTGTTCCTGGTAGACGACCCTGTATTATGACGAATACTACCGCTAATAAAAAAATAGGTTATTAGTGCATAAATCGTAAAAGAGGGGATTAATAATCCTGCTTTGACGATTGCACTCGGAGGAAAAGGATTACTACCGCTTGAAGGGATAAAAGCCTGCAGTATCAATCTAAATATTGTTGCTGATAATGCTACTAAAAATAGCGTCAACCATCTTTTCTTGTTAATTTCAAAAAGCATTGATTTCATAGAGTTTGACCTCCAGTTTAAATTTTAAATCTATTACGAGGTAATAGCACCTTTTTTTCATCAGGTCCCTCTTGAAATTATATCATCAGGTTTGAAGCATTTTCCATCCACTGCCTATAAAATAGATTGAAAATGCTATAATAAATATGCCTAACAACAAAATAATCCAGCGATATACAGTATCACTTATCAGTTTCTTTCCTCTGGAAAATGCTGTGGAAATTGCTGAATACCATACAAAGTCCGATAAAATATGTCCTATAAAAAAAGAACAAAACACCAATTAACCCTGAAGTATAAGACTGGCGTATTGATTCCATCCCTGTTGACGCCCACCAGAGAATGAAGTAAGGATTAGTAGCGCTTACAAGTGCTCCCGCCAATACAAGATTTCTCATCCCTGCACTACTACTTCTTCTTTGATTCTCTAATGAAACCGACTTATTTATACCAGACTTTATCATTCCATACCCCCATCCATGCAAGAAAAGCACCGCCAAATAGTCCGATAAATCCTGCAACTGTCGGATTAGAAAAGAAATCTTTAAGTCCGAATGTCATGATGATAATTAATATAAGTTCCAGGATTCCATGTCCTAATACTGCCAAAGGGCCTGCTATCCATCCTTTTTTTAAAACTGCCATCAATCGTGACCCCCCAGCATAGGCCCAGGCATCATTGCTCCTGAAAAGCCTATTAAAAAAAGCACTAATGAAAATTCCCCCACAAAACCATGTTAATTAGCCTCTCTTAATATTCGTGATACAAGTTTTTAATTTGTATAAATTTGTATTTCTTAGGTTCATAATCACTATACTACTTGTTTCCTTCAAAGAAATCTATTATCCCAAATTCGTGCTTTGTTAAATTATTATCACCCATTATACTCTGCAAAAATTTCTTCAACTCATTAAGTTGCCATTCTCGTTCAGTAGTTATAGCGTACATATTATTTGAACTAAGTAAACCTATTGCTTTTACTGCATAATCTGAAGCAACCATTGCATGTTCTTTCATATGCCCACTTGCCACTGCTTGACCAGCAACTCTTAATGCTGTTTTCTTTATTTCTGAATCACACTCACGGGCAATTTTGTGAATTTTAAATTCAGCCTGTCTTACATCATGCATCCTTGCTTTGCCTTGTTGCCACAATTCATTTACTCTGAATCCATCTACTATTTCATCTATGGAATTATTGTCTATATCGGCAATCTCTAAAATATGTTTTGCCACTATTAACGACCATTTTGCTAAATTTACCCGGCTTACCCCCCCTTCATATAATTCATTAATTTGCTCTTCTTAATTCGCTATTATCTTTTATCCTAATTTTCGGTTTTGTTGGTATACTATGACTCCTTACTATTTTTCATAATTATTATTCGTCCACAATAATCATCTGTAGCAATCCCTATCTTATGTACCCGCCATTCTAACGGTTGACGTTTAGGGTAATCTTTTTCTATTAAATCTATTGCTTCTTTTTCTGAAGCAGAGATAACCATGTACCTAATTAATGGCTCTTGAGCCTTTTCTTCCACCTGATATATGTATAATCTGGGATTTACATATTTTAGTACCTATTATTCTCTCTATATTCTTTTCAAATGCTGTCAGGCTATCATCTATCAAAACATGTCCGTAATAGTGGTTAATTTCTTTAGTTTCTCCATCTGAATATTTTATTGTGGTAATGCAAGAAGGACCGTCCGTAATAAACTCATAACCTGGCTCATATATAAAAGACTTAAACCCAAAATCCTCAATTAAGTCATTTAACTGATTTACTTTTTTTCCCTGATATCTTCCAATGATGCTCTCCGCTCTTATATACAAACATTTCTCCACTATAATTTACATTACCCTCATTATCCACTGTTACACTATAAACAGGGCAAGTCCCATAGCACATTGTTCTTTGCAATTTCATGTATTCAAACATGATAGTCCCCCCTATTCACCTGCATATTCATATTCTATATTCCATAGTGAATTAAGTATTTATTTTCACTAATTGCATTAGATACCTTTTCAATAAGCAATTTAAGTTCCTGCGATTGATAATGACTGTTTGCCTTGATAATAACCCCCCCTCTAAATTGTTTAAGGGATTCTGGGGGGGATAAGCGTTATACCGCAATAATCTAATCCAGTACCTGGCTGGGCTGTAACCTGAAAATACGTCTTTATTGCCATTAATTCTTCATTATACTTTATAATTAATTCTTCAATTAAATCATCGCTGACAGAAATACAATTGTATTTTTCAGGTTCATAAACACTATACCATTTGTTTTCTTCAAAGTAATCTATTATTCCAAACTCATGCTTTGCCATACTATCGCCCCCCCTGCAAGTATGTATAACCTCTTAATACATATTTATATAAAGTTGTGACCTAAATAATCTCTGCGAAAATTTCATGTATATTGCCATCTGGGTCTGCAAATACTGCTGCTCTTTGATTTCTGGGCATATTTTGAGGTTGATGAACAGGAGTTGCTCCCATCGTATTTATCATCAGATTATAAATTACAGAGTTTATAAGTTAAGAATCAGTTCTTGCTTTTATGTATTTCATATATACAAGATAATTGACACCGCTCTTCTTACTATGTTTCTGTCTAATGCGTAAAAATTCCGAATATCCAAGTTTCTTATATAACTTTACAGCATTTGTGTTCGTGTCGGCAACCTCTAGAGCATACACGTCATAAGGAGTAAAATCGAATATATGTTTCATAATTGCTGATGCCACACCTTGTCCCCTATATTTAATTGAAGTGGCAATAAACTCAACCATACCCATACCTTTTGTGATTTCAAACGGATACAACTTTTCTTCAAATTCTCGCTTTAATATGAAATATGTTATTGTTCTCATAAAAAAATCCCAGATGTTTTTTTTAGTTCTTGACTTTTGAGATGTACCGATGATACTTTGCCATCTGTACATGCTGCAATTCCAGCAATTTCACCATCTATTACAGCAATATAAAAAACATCAAGATTAAACATATGGCTAAAGGCTCTAGTAAGTTTATCTTTATCCTTTGAAAAATATTTAAGCCATTGAAAAAAACATCAACAAATATCTCACTGATTTTCGTTTTAGTATCATTATCAAATTCATTAGAACGAATAATTTTCATTATTATAATCCTTTCTAACAAGTTTTAGTTCCTTATGAACAATTTCTCATTTGTCGAATAAAACCTACTAAACAATACTACTAAATAATTCGGACTCTACAATCAATTTTATTACCCTTCTGGAAATGCCTTCTGTTAAAATTCATTTATGTTTGTTGATTTTACTGCTTTTAGAAAATTCTCAGGTGCCTGTACAAACTGTAACTTTTGAAAATCCTCCTTAAACATATGGGTCTTTAAAATTGACAAGCATTCTTCCAAATCATTTTGTCTATACCCGATTACTGGGTCTGTCAGTAACGCAAACCCAAAATCAGAATACAGTTTTATTGCCCGGAAACTGGATGGCTGTGTATGAAGAAATACGGGATATTCATTCTCGGGAATACTTTTCATAACAATGGAAAGCAGTGCCCTTCCAATGCCCAATCCTTCATATTCTTTCACAACTTTAAACCAATGTATCGTAGTAATTTTATCGTATGCCTTCCATGCAAAGCACGTCCCGATAGGGGTATCATTTTTATCGCAAACAAATAAGCACTTCTTAAAAAAAACAAATCTTCTTTGCTTGCATAGACATCATTGAAATACTTTGTCATATAGTCGCTATATTGCTCAGCAGTCTTCTCATCATCAAAGGGCATCTTTTTCCATATATCTAATTCATTTCTTCTACAAGTTCGTACATGATATCCATCTGGCAACTCAGCAAAGGCACTAGTATTTAATTTTTTTACACATCATAAATAGGTTTTTATCGGGAATTTCGTTTTCCATGACATAATCTCCTATATCAGTATTTATATAAATTACTCACTCATATGTGTTCCTCATAACCTCTTTCTCGCAGATACAAGCAGCATCATCGGTCGGCGCAGTTCATCCAACATTCCAGGTACTGTATTAAGCATATTTTCTGCAGGCTCTGGTTCAACAACTCCTGTTATTTCAAAGCCTATTTTTATGAGACTGTTTAAGTATGTAGTAAGTGTCCGATGATATTTAATAACTTCCTCACCTAGAAATTTAGCATTGCGAATGCCTTCTGTGAAATAATGGTCAACTGGCCAATGCAGAATATTGCCCTTATCATCATAATACCAATCCTGAGGGCCTTGGGCAGTAAAAATGGGATGCTCTACAGAAAATATAAAATCTCCACCCCCTTGAAAGGCATTTATATACTCTATCTAAAACATCCTCAAAGGATTTAATATAGTGAAACGCCAGGGAACTGATAACAACATCAAAAGATTCTTCAGGAAAATCTATGTCTTCTATTGGCATACAGATATACTCGATATTTCCACACTTTGTTTTACTCTTTGCTTCACTTAACATTTTTTTGTGAAATATCAATTCCAATTACTGACCTGGCACCGTTCTCTACAGCATAGCGACAATGCCATCCAAACCCGCAGCCTAAATCCAAAACCCTTTTATCTTTGAAGTCAGGCAGCATATTTTTCAGTTCATGCCACTCCCCCCCCGCACCTTCAAGACCATTTTTCGACCTATCCATATTACTATATTTATTAAAAAAAAGGTGTCATCATCGTATTTGTTTTGTTTCATTATAAATTTCCCTTTCTATCTATTTGTTCTTCTTTTCATTTCAAGTTATATGCAAACAAAAAACACCCTATCCTCCTACTTTGACGTTTTGTCTCGATATGCAATCAGAGTAATTGCATTTAATATGATAGTAACAGTGAGAAGAATAATAGCGGCAAACGCCGCAGCACCAGTAGTGTCCATAAGAGCAGACCAGTCCTCAATCTTTACTAGATGGTAGCCATAAAGAATCTGTAAACATAGTGAAATAGCACAAGCGCTGATGCTCATAATAGAAAGAAAAGCCCAATTTCTGTTGCCCTGATTCTTATATCGCATAAGATTGACAACAGGAAGTATCCAGGCAACTACTCCAAGCACTAGGCTACCAAGATTAAGCAAACCAATCATAACATATCCTCCTTACATGAAAAATTTGTACAATTTATTCTCAACAAATTCATATTTATCTATAACCCTTTATTTACAATTGTTCCAAATACAGTTCCCCTCAGTTATCATAGAAGACTCTATCAATAAATAATACTTTATTTATATAATGCTCTAAACTCTTGTAATGCTCTATTTAACGCCAAACCCGTTGACAGCCTTCGCTTACATTCCTTGGCTTCCAGTTCGTTATTAGTATTAATTTCATAAAATTTTTTTTATCGGCTTCGACTATATATGATTCAATTAGGCTTTGTTTATTTTCAACATAAAATTCGAATGCTATTTTCTCTTCCTCATTTTCATAGTATAAAACGACCTCATCAAATCTTCGCTTTGCATATACTTCTTCTTCATTCTCTGTATCAAATAGAAACTGCTGTAACTTATAATCAATAGTATCCTTTAAAAAAATATTTATATGTGAATTTATGGTTATGTCTCCATTCATCATAGCCTGCAAACCCCCATCTGGGTATAGGCGTTTCATACCTCCCACTATCCAGCACAACTAATTGAAACTCTTTTAATACAGTTTCACTACACATTATCTTTAGATTTTTATACATGAATCGTGAATTAGTTTGAGAATATATACATAGAATTCACCTATATTCCTATCATCTTCATCATATTCTGCTTCTAACTTAAATTCAGGTTTATAGATATTATAGTAAGCATCTTCATTCTGTGCCCATTCTAATTTATTCTCCAATCTATTGGCTATCTGTACTAATGGAGGTTGTGTTAATCCAAATCTTTTCTTCCAAAGCATTTCTATTTGTTGTATACTTGCATTTTGGTTTATTGGAGTATTTCTATCCCCCCGACTCTTGTATATATGTAACCCTCTCTAATATTATTATATCTTTTGCACTTGGCCTTTAGGTAGTAAGGTACGGTATAAGAGTTAAATATAGTTAAGATATCAATCTCTTTTCCTTCAATTTCTATTGTATCCAAACGAACTTCAGGAATATTATCACCAGCAAAAACTGTATTTGAGAGCAAGTCAAGTATATCGACTTGTTTTCTTCTGTTTTCCTCACCTACACCAACTATTTCACCTGTATCTGATACGCCAATTATTAAATAACTGTCCTTATCATGTACCGTATTTGCAAAACAAAGGATATCATGTAATAATCTTTCATTATCTTTATGCCATTCTTGTTTAAAATCCCAATATTCCCCCCCTTCTGATTTTCTATCAATTAAGTTTTTTTATTTTTGATTCAAGACTTGTATAATTCATATAAGCCTCCTCTCCAAATCTATTAATTAAAAAAATCCACTTAAGAATAACCGCTTCATTTTCATTTTAATACAACTTTATCCTTCATAAAAGGACCTTTTCTGTTTCTAAATTCCTTTACCATATCTTTTTAGAAACAGAAAAAAACATGCCAAGTTCTTATAAAAAGTTAATAATGCTCTGATTTCTTTTCCTTTAGCCACACTTCCCTTGAATTTTACATATTCTATTCTTATTCTTGTATCAAGAAATATGGGTAAAACCTTAGCCCTTTCCCATGTAAAAAGCAAATCCCGCA
>JMBX01000450.1_pt1 | contig 10343 bp, 20 predicted proteins | sample 616521 | NCBI WGS metagenome assembly JMBX01 (sample SAMN02727906, study PRJNA239997) | anaerobic digester metagenome | biome: anaerobic digester; isolation source: mesophilic anaerobic digester inoculated with municipal waste water sludge... | place: Germany: Bielefeld University, CeBiTec ...
GGAAGGCTGCATAATTCTAAAATCCAAACGCGAAAATAAGCCGCTGGCACCTGAGGTTGATTTAGAACAGGTGGCTGCGGAGACGTATGGTTTTTCGGGGGCACATTTAGAGAGCCTCTTGAACGAGGCGGCCATTAATGCTCTGCGCGGGGGGCAAAAAAACAATTTCCGAGGGGGATCTGCGCGAGGCTGTGGAGAAAGTAATGCTCGGTGAAAAATCAAACCGCACCCCCCTCGGCGGGAAGAATTGGAACGGGTGGCATATCATGAAGTGGGCCACGCGCTAGTAAGTGAGTTTGTGCGCCCCCCCGGGTCGGTGGCATCGGTGACGATCACACCGCGCAGCAATGCGCTGGGCTACATTAGGCAGAATCCGGAAGACGATCAATATTTGTACACCAAAGAGGAGCTATCACAGGCGATAGAGGTGTGTGTTGCCGGGGGGCAGTCAGTGAAGAGTTGATTTTGGGGGCAGCGTTCCACAGGCGCTCAGGGCGATATCGAAAAGGCTACCGAATTGGCCGAAAAAATGGTTTTTGCGGGCCTATCGCCTTTAGGCATCGTGGGTGGGCACTTGCCCGGCGATCAGCTGCATGAAACGGTGACTGAGATTATCAAGGCTGCGGAGCAGACGGTGGAGATGCGGCTTGGCCGGCGGACCGCTATAATCAAGCGCGTTGCCCACCGGCTTTTGCAGGCCGAAAGCCTCTCGGGCGAGGAACTGCGCGCCCACCTAGAGGGGGGGAGTGGCGAGGCAAGTTAGGGTTGTCCGCTGTTTTACAACCTGATATAATCAGGAAGCAGAAGTCTAACGCAGGAAAACTTTGGCTAACAGTGCCGCGATGCCGGCGGCCATGATCGGGCCCACCGCAACGCCGTCAAAAAAAAGGAAACACTAACGATTACTCCAATCAGGACCCCCGGGATGATTGTGGGTTCCACCGCAACAAAATCCAGGCCCTGGCTGTTCAGGTAGGCCCCCCAGCAGGCCGCCCGCTACAGAAAGCAGGCCTAAGGGGGGGCTGAAAACGGAGCTGAAGAGCCCCTTCAACGTAATCTGGCCCGTAGAGAAGGGTATCAGCAGGGCGACCGTTAAAGCAGTAATCCGGCCTCCAAACCCCCCCTGAGCTGGATTAGGGAAAGAAACGGTTCAAGCGCATCAACTTGAGGAAAACACTATTGCGGCCGCGGCGCAAGCAGGTTATTTTTGGTAAACAGGGCAATAATAAAGATCAGCAGTAGGGGCAGCACCGATTCCATTTTTATCCCTCCCCCCCAATCATCATATTCTTTCTTTTCTGCCTGTATGAAAGAGGTGGGCAAAATTCCCTCTGTAAATGGGATTCAAAATAATCAAATACTCATGGCGGCCATGATCGCCTGGGCATTGGCACAATCTTTAAATCATATCCTGGGCCTTCGTGTCCCGGGAGTGGAATTTCAAACGCCTGGTGGAGCCGGGGGGTATGCCCAGCTCCCACAGTGCGTTGGTTACAGCTTTAACGACGGGCGTAGGGCTGCGGGACGGGTTTGATTCAAGCCTGTTTGCATTGGCGGTAGTTTTTGCTTTAGTCGTCATGTATGATGCCGCGGGTGTGCGGCGAGCCGCGGGGGGGAAACAAGCCCGCGTTCTCAATGCGATCATAGAAGATCTCAACCGCAGGCAGCTGCATCCGGAGCGGCTGCGCGAACTGCTGGGTCACACGCCGTTCGAGGTGCTGGTCGGCGCTCTGCTCGGCATTATTATCGCGGTCTGGCGTTTACAAATCTAAAAGTCTCGCTGCCGGGGGACAGGTTAATCCTGTGCCTTTATTGGCCAGAGGCAGGGGGGGCTGAATAATAGCCCACCAATCCGCCGGTACTGACCGCGGCCGCGGTAAAAAGGATTTGGCCGCTAGTCTGTTCATGATCCAGATTATACTCGTAAGTGGGTTGTTTTAAGGGTATGGGCGTAAGCAGCTCAAAACGATCTAAAGGACTATTTTGGGCAAAAAGAAAATAGCCGTTTGTTTCGGGGGCGTATACTTCATCCCAAGAAATGGCGAGTCCCGCTTCGGTGGGGGTAACCGCTATGTTTCAGGCGCGGGCAGCAGAGATTCTAGGCGCCCCCCCGGATCTCCAGACCAAGTGCCAGTGGCTCCATACTATCTCCAAGCTCTGATTGGGCGGAATGGTGATGATCTCCCAAATTCCCGGGCCCAGCCTATCTCCGGCCCTAAATGAATCTGTGTACAGCTCGATTTTAAACTCATAACTGCCCGGTTCAATCATGAGTACCTTTTCCAAGGATTCGTGGGCATTTTCGCGGGTTATTTCATGCACTTTATCGTCGAAATGAATGCGCGAACGTAAAGCCAAATCGCGAAAGAGATAACCGTCGAGATCAATGCGGATGGTCACTTCACTGTCCGCGGGCCGCAGGACCAATTCAATCATGCTCGGTTTTGCGGTCCTATGTCGATTTGCCTGGGCGAACTTTGGAACTGGACTTTCCCTTCGGCGTCGATCAAGAGCACGGATAGTTCCCACTGACCCAGTGGAAGCTGTAGGGCCGCTTCGAAATGGTTTTGCTGCAGAGGTACCACTTCCTCAACGCTGTGTTTGCCCCCCCTGCTTAGGATAATTCTGGCCTCCACTAACTCCTGGTGTGAAGCGGGGCTTACTGTGCCCATGACTGTTAGCGAACTTTTGCCGATGACGGGCGTTGGTGGGGAGCAGGCGCTTAGGCTCAGTAAGGCGAACACAAGAAATAGGCCCACGTAAATACGGAATGGACGGGTGGTCAACTTATTAGCCTCCTTGGTCCCTGGGCCTAAACTTACTATAGCATGAAATATCTCATAAGGGAAGTATTGGGCATAAAATTCTGAAATTGGGGGGGTGGTGGGGGGGGATGCAAGCCGAGTTAATTGTGATTGGCACAGAGCTGTTGTTAGGGGGGGAAATCGTGGATACCAATTCTCCGTTTTTGGCCGGAAAATTGGCGGAATATGGTGTGAATCTGTACTACATATCGACAGTGGGAGATAACCTGCAGCGGGGCCTGGGGGGGTACTGCAGCGGGCCTTGCAGCGTTCCGATTTAATTATCATGACGGGGGGGGCCTCGGCCCGACAGACGATGATCTGTCACGGGAAATGGTCAGCCTCGCCACCGGACGTGAGTTGGTAGAGGACGAGAAGGTGTGGCGGGAATTAAATGATTGGTTCAGAAGGCGGTACGGGGGGGCGATTTCGCCATACCGATTCATAACCGCAGGCAGGCGTTGTTTCCTCGAGCCAGCAGGGTTCTCCACAACCCGGTGGGTACTGCGCCCGGATTTTGGTTGGACGTGGATGGTAAATCTATAGTCGCGCTGCCCGGCGTCCCGGATGAACTGCGGGCCATATTTGAGCGGGAGGTAGAACCGGTTTTAAAACACGCTTGCGGCGGACAGCGTTTGGTCACACGCAATCTCAATTTATCGGCATCGGGGAATCGAGGCTGGAGGATATGCTTGGGGATCTTTTAGGCAGCAATCTGATCCAACTCTTGCTCTATACGTAGCGGGGGGAAAGGTGCGCATCCGCTTAACGTCTCGTGCCGCTTCACGTCGCGCCGGTTTAGAACTGATGCGGCCCCCCCTGGAGGAGGAAATCACTCGCCGGGCGGGGGGGGATTACTTATACAGTAAAGATGACAAGAGTTTAGAAGAGGTAATCGGCGAACAGCTTACCGAGCAAGGGCTGTGTGTCGCGGTGGCAGAATCCTGTACCGGAGGTTGATCAGCCACACCTTGACAAATGTGCCGGGCAGTTCGGCCTATTTCCGGCAGGCCTATATAGTTTACAGCAACCGGACCAAACAGGAAGACTTGGGAGTGCCGGGCCATCTGCTGGCGCAGCATGGGGGCAGTCAGCCGGGCAGTAGCCGCGGCCATGGCGGAAGGGGGTGCGCCGCAAAGCAAAAGTCGATTTCGGCCTGGCGGTTACAGGTATTGCGGGCCCGGGGGGGCGGTAGTGCAGCAAAGCCGGTGGGCCTTGTATACATTGCCATCGCTTCCTCAGGTGATACTATCGTCGAACGGCATCTTTGGCAGGGTTGCAGGGTGGAAATCAAGGAGCGCGCCGCTCTGGCCGCGCTGCGCCTGCTGTGGTTACAATCGAGATGCTGAATAAGCCAAAAGGATGGATGTGCGTGCGCGAACGTGCTTTGAGCCGGCGCCGGCAGCGCTATCTGCCGCTCCTTTTTGCCGTTTTGGGCATTGTTTTTTTTGTGAATCTATTCTCGGGCATCGATTATCGTTCCTTCGCTTTAGTCGTTAATTTAAGCATGGATCTGGGTTCCAGGGGCCTTACCAGAATTTTACTGCCGCCCATAGGCGAGATTAGGGCCGCCACTCACTGGCTGCCCGTTCGGCTGAATCTGGAAGTAAGAAGCGTCAATCTGGCCTTCTTGCGCTCCATTGTCTTTTCCATGCCACAGACGCTGACACCCCCCCTGCGGGTCGAATTAGAGCGGGAGGTACGGCATTTATTGGTCGTCTTTGCGCTGAAATTGGTGGCTTTGGGTGTTGCGGGATCGATCTTTGCTTTGATCGTCCTTGGCGTGCGAGAGCTAAAACAACTGGTTTGGGCGGCTGTTACGGGCGCGGCGGTGATTGTTTTTTTTGCTGGGGGCGCTCTTCTTTTCCTATGATTTGCAGGCTTTTGAGCGCATTGAATACGAAGGAATTATAGAAGCGGCCCCCTGGGCTTTAAACTTAGCCTGGGAGGCGGCGGACAAGGTGGGCGAACTGGGTGAAAGGGTGCGGGTCTTAGCGGGCAATCTTTATTCGGCCTTGGAGCGATTGGAAGATCTGGGCCAGGTGGGATTGGCAGATACCGATCTTGTGGCTCTCCATATATCGGATGTTCACAATAACCCTGTTGCCTACCGCTTTGTAAAACAGGTAATAGAGAATTTTCCGGTGGATCTGGTACTGGACACGGGCGATCTCACTGACTGGGGGGGTACAGCCCTTGAGGCGGAGGTGGCCGCGCATATCGAACAGCTGCAGCTGCCCTACATCTTCGTGTCGGGCAACCACGAGTCTCCCGAGGTTTTGCAGAGGCTGGCCGCGATCCCCAATGTGATTATTATTAATGGGCGGATTGAGACCGTTTTAGGTCTGGAAATTGCGGGCGCCAAAGATTGGGCGGCAGAAAAGCTGCTGCCCGAACCCGCTTCTTTGGAAGAACTGGCAAGACAGGCACAGGATTTAAATGCTTTCTGGGAGGCGGTGGAGAGGCGGCCCCCCCAGATCTTCATGGTGCACAACCATCGCTTAGCCCGGGAGATGCAGCCCGGGCTGTTTCAGGTGGTTGCCTGCGGCCACAGTCACCGGGCGGCCATTGAGCAAAAGGGGGGGCACCGTCTATATTAATGCGGGGGGGACAACGGGGGGGCCGCGGGAATCAGGGGGGGATTTCAAAGCAGCGAGCCCGTTCCTTACAGCTTGGCCCTGCTTTATTTCGTGCGCAAAGACGGTGAACCAGTGCTTAAGGCGGTTGATAGCGTATTCATTACCGGCCTGGGCGACCAGTTTTTCGCTCCAGAGAACATTTGTTGAGCATAGCAGGAATCCCCGTTTCGGATGTAGAAATTATACGCTGACGTCTGACTAGGCGGTCCGTTCGTTATCCCGGGGGGAGGCTGGGTCCTTTTTGTCCAAGTTTCTCCCTTTTCTATGGTCTTTGGGCGAACAAGTGTTTATAACGGAGAGGAAAGGAGCAGGATTGAATGGACGATAAACAAAAAGCGTTGGACAGAGCGATTTTAAGCATTGAAAAACAATACGGGAAAGGTTCAATTATGAAATTGGGTGAAACAGGTACTAGACTCAACATAGGAACGATTCCCACCGGTTCTCTTTCTTTGGATATTGCTTTGGGTGTCGGGGGGGGTATTCCTCGGGGGGGGCGGGTTGTGGAGATTTACGGTCCCGAATCATCCGGGAAAACCACGTTAGCTCTCCATATTATGGCTGAGGCCCAAAACGGGGGGAGGCATCGCGGCCATGATCGATGCGGAGCATGCCTTGGATCCCAGCTATGCCAGGAAATTGGGTGTGGATATTGACAATCTTTTGATTTCTCAGCCCGATCACGGCGAACAGGCCTTGGAAATCGCCGAACATTTGGTACGCAGCGGCGCGTTAGATGTGGTAGTAGTGGATTCGGTAGCGGCCCTTGTCCCCCCCAGAGCTGAAATCGAAGGCGAAATGGGCGATACGCACGTGGGCCTGCAGGCGCGCCTGATGTCCCAGGCTCTGCGCAAATTAACCGGAGCGATTGGCAAATCAAATTGTACCGTAATCTTCACGAACCAACTGCGAGAGAAAGTGGGGATCATGTTCGGCAACCCCCCCGAGGTTACGCCGGGCGGTCGCGCACTTAAGTTTTATGCCTCGGTGCGTTTGGACATGCGCCGCATCGAAACACTTAAACAGGGAACCGAAATGGTCGGCAACCGCACTCGCGTGCGCGTCCTAAAAAAATAAGGTGGCACCCCCATTTAAAGAAGCAATCTTTGATATTATGTACAATGAGGGCATTTCCCGGCACGGAGATATTCTTGATTTAGGCGCTGACTTAGATGTGATCAACAAAAGCGGGGGGGCTTGGTACTCCTATGGTGATCTACGTTTAGGGCAGGGCCGGGAAAATGCGAAAGAATTTTTGCGTGAAAACCCCCGAACTCACCGACGAGCTGGAAGAGATTATTAGGCAGGCGGCTGGCTTAAGCAAGGGAGAAGAGGAAGTTGGAGCAAAAGAAGACGAATAAGGCTAGGGCGGCGGGGCTGCGCTTGCTGACCGCCCGAGATCGCAGCACTCAAGAAATCAAAGACCGCCTGGAACGGCGTTTTTGTGAAGAAGATGCGCTGGATGCAGTTGCCTACTTAACAGAACTGGGTTACCTTGACGATCGGCGTTATGCCGAGAACTATGTTGAATACCGCAACCTAAGCAGGCCCAGAGGCAATTACCTACTGCGCTTAGAACTGCGCAATAAAGGTGTGGCAGAATCCATTATTGAACAGGTTCTTAATACGGAAGAGGAAGAATGCGCGCTGGCCCGGCGCTGCGGCCTGGAGCATCTTAAGAGGTCAGGAAATGCCGATTTCCCCCCCACTCTAAAAAGGCGCCTATACGGGGCCCTGCAGAGGCGGGGTTTTTCGCCGTTAGCGGTGAACCGGGCGGTGGGTGAATTACTTGACAGTGATCTTGAAAAAGAATACAATTGAGTTGGGTTGTCGAATCACGCATTACTGAGGTTATTTGCAAACAAAAACCACTTGGAAAAATGATCTCGAACGAAAGTAAAGCTGAGTCTCGGCTCAGCTTTCTTTTCTAAGGAGGAAATGGAAGGGGGGGAGGTGAATAGTATCGATCTTATGTTCACAATAGTTAAATTCGGATTGGTCGCTATCGTTGCTTCAGTGGCCGGTTATTTTATCCGCAAAGTCTTTGCCGAGGCCACCATTCGCTCGGCAGAAGAGGAAGCGGTTCGAATCGTGCAGGATGCGGAGCGTGAAGCTGAGTCACAAAAGCGGGAAGCACTGGTTGAAGCCCGAGAGGAAATTCACAAGTTCCGGACCGAAATGGAACGGGAAGCCAGGGAACGCCGCACCGAATTGCAGCAGTTTGAAAGAAGGGTGACTCAGAAGGAAGAGGCTTTGGACCGGCGCGGCGAGTCGATAGAGCGCAAAGAAGAAAGCCTACAACGCAAGACCCGTGAGATGGAGCAGCGTCAAATAGAAATGGGAGAACTGCTTGAGGAGCACCGCAGGGAACTGGAGAGGCTCTCGCAGTTGACAACAGATGAAGCCCGTGATTTGATTTTGAAAAGAGTAGAAGATGAAATCAAACACGAAACGGCACAGCTTATCCGTGAATTGGAAGCGCAGGCGCGGGACGAAGCGGAGAAAAGAGCCCGTGATATAATTTCGCTGGCGATTCAGCGGACAGCCGCGGATCACGTGGCGGAATCGACCGTTTCGGTGGTATCTTTGCCCAACGATGACATGAAGGGCCGCATCATTGGACGGGAAGGCCGGAACATTCGGGCCTTGGAGACGCTTACAGGGATCGATTTGATTATTGACGATACGCCGGAGGCGGTTATTCTTTCCGGGTTTGACCCGGTGCGCCGGGAGATCGCTCGGATTGCGCTGGAACGCCTGATCGCGGATGGTCGCATTCATCCGGCTCGCATTGAAGACATGGTTGAAAAGGCTCGCAGAGAGGTTGATGCTGTGATCCGGGATGCGGGAGAACAGGCTACTTTAGAAGCGGACGTTCATGGTTTACACCCTGAAATAGTTAAACTTCTGGGCAGGCTTCGTTTTCGCACCAGCTACGGGCAAAATGTGCTGCAGCATTCCATAGAAGTTGCCCATTTGGCCTCAATCATGGCCGCCGAACTGCGGGTGGATGCCCGTCTAGCCAGGCGCGCCGGGCTACTGCACGACTTGGGCAAGGCGGTAGATCACGAAATCGAAGGTACTCATGTGGAAATTGGTATTGATCTTTTAAGGAAATACAATGAGAATGAAGATGTAATCCACGCCATGGCCTGTCACCACGGTGATTATGAGGCAACGAGCGTTGAGGCGGTATTGATCATGGCCGCGGATTCCATTTCGGCAGCCCGACCCGGTGCCCGCCGGGAAACCTTGGAAAGCTATATCAAACGACTGCAGAAATTGGAGGACATCGCCGGTTCCTTTAAGGGAGTGGAGAAGTCCTACGCAATTCAGGCCGGGCGCGAGGTTCGCATTATGGTAAACCCGAACGCATAGATGATGCCGCTGCAGTGCAGCTTAGCCGAGATATTGTTAAACGCATCGAGGCAGAGCTGGAATATCCCGGTCAGATCAAGGTGACCGTGATACGAGAAACACGTGCTGTAGAATATGCGAAATAAAACCAGGCAGCCGCCTGGTTTTATTATTTTCGGATTGGAGGGGGGGTTGCAGTGGATGAAGTGGGATCTCAAGTGGATTTGCTTGTTTCGCTCTTGGTCCGTTATCCTGAAATTGGTGCGGTGCACTACGAACCGCAGGAGAAGGCGCTGCGCTTCATATATTTGGTCAGAGATGGCGAAGAAAGCCTCGATCTTGCTTTTTCCCGGACATCTACAAGTCCCATCTTTCTATTTCCATAAATTGAAGAAAACCGAGCCAAGCGTCAACTCACTTAAAGTTACCTATAATTCCCAACTTGCAGTCTTGGAGATCAGAAGGGATTTGGCAACCCTATCCATAGAAGAATTAAACTTGAGCATCGAATTGCTCAGGGATAGCTGCGGTACCGCCTTGGTGCGGGAGGGCCAGGCTGATGCAGCGGAAGATGAATGGGAACACAACGACCTGATCGAGGCGCTGCTTGCCGCCGCGTCCCTTGTGGGCCCGGAACGTTTGACCGGATTTAGGCAGGATGGTAGGGTTTTGGTCTTCAGCATGCCGCTGGCGGGGGGGTGAGTAAATAGTGAACGTACTTATTTGGGTGATATTACGGTAGGCCGGGCAGGAAAATCGTTGCCCAGCATCTGCCCATGCTCAGAGACAAATACCGTCCCGAGCTAATAATAGCGAATGGGGGGGAAAATGCGGCAGGCGGTTTTGGTTTGACCAGGAAAGTCGCAGAGGAACTTTTTGCCTTGGGTATTGACGTACTCACAAGTGGCAATCATATCTGGGATCAACGGGAAATGTATGCTCATATCGTATCTGAGCCTCGTATTCTTCGCCCCGCCAACTATCCGCCGCTCGTGCCCGGTTCCTCCGTTTATATTCAGGAGACAAGTCTGGGCCCTGTGGCCGTGATCAATCTCATCGGCCGGGGTGTTCATGCAGGATTTCGACTGTCCTTTTCGGGCCGCGGACGAGATTTTGGCCGAACTGCCTAAGCACGTAAAGCACAGCATAATCGATTTTCATGCGGAAGCCACCTCCGAAAAAAATAGCGTTGGCACTTTATTTGGACGGAAAAGTGAGCGCGGTAGTGGGTACGCACACCCATGTTTTAACGGCTGATGAGCAAATTTTGCCGCAGGGGGGGACCGCGTTTATTACCGATTTGGGTATGTGCGGGCCGATCCATAGTGTGTTGGGCGTGGATCCCGATGTTGTGATTAACAAATTTTTAACGCAATTGCCTGCTCGGTTCCCGGTAGCCAAGGGCCCTTCGCGCTTAACCGGTGTTGTTGTCGAGTTAAATGAAGATGGTACGGCAACTGGTATTTTTCGGTTGAAACTGGAATAATTGTGCATAAAAAGAGGAATCTTCCAATATACATCTAATATAATTAGCGAATAACAC
>JMBX01000451.1_pt1 | contig 10326 bp, 22 predicted proteins | sample 616521 | NCBI WGS metagenome assembly JMBX01 (sample SAMN02727906, study PRJNA239997) | anaerobic digester metagenome | biome: anaerobic digester; isolation source: mesophilic anaerobic digester inoculated with municipal waste water sludge... | place: Germany: Bielefeld University, CeBiTec ...
AGTATTTTTCTTTTTACTAAATGTCTATTATGGTATTGATTTCTTCCTCTTCTAATACTTCCTTTTCTAATAGTGCCTTTGCTAGTTTTTCTAGTGTTTCTCTATAAATTTTTAATATATTAATTGTATCTTTATATAGGGATTCTAATATATCTTTCCCTCTATTTAGCAAATTAATATCTCCATTTAATTCCTTAGAAATTGCCACATTGTAATTTAGTAATCCTGTTGAACTATCCATTCCATAAATACCTATTAAGGATAATACTGTTTCTGTAGCTTTTTCTAAATCAGATGAAGCTCCTGTAGTTATATTTTCTTCTCCATAAATTAGCTCCTCTGCTGCTCTGCCACCAAGGGCCACCATTATGTTTGATAATATTTCTTTTTAGTTTGATACATCCTATCTGGTGGAATATTTAAGCTAAACCCACCCATTCCCTTTGTACTAGGTATTATACTTACTTTAGTAACTCTGTTTTCTTTGGATACTAATTTGGAAATCAATGCATGTCCAGCTTCATGATAGGCAGTTATCTCTCTATCTTTACTTCTTAAACTGCTCCTATCCTTTTTTTCGTCTCCCACTAATACTTTATAGTAGGCTTTGTTTATATGTTCATTAGTTATTTCTTTGTCCTTTAATCTTACAGCTATCATGGCAGATTCATTTAATAAGTTTTCTAGCTTTGCTCCGCTAAAATATACTGTTTCTGCAGCTAGTTTTTTTTAAAGTCCACATCTTCAGAAAGAGGCTTATTTCTTCCATGTAGTTTTAATATTTTTTTCCCTAGCTTTTATATCGGGTAATTGTACTTCAATTTGTCTGTCAAATCTACCTGGTCTAAGTAAGGCATCATCTAATACGTCTATTCTATTAGTTGCAGCAACTACGATTATACCATCATTTTCTTTGAAACCTGACATTTCAGCCAATAGAGCATTAAGAGTTCTATCCCCCCCTTCTTCACTTCCAGATATATTATTACCCTTTCTCTTTTTACCTAAGGAGTCGATTTCGTCAATAAAGATTACAGATTTTCCTGCTTCTTTAGCTTTTTTTAAATAAGTTTCTTATTCTACTAGCACCTAAGCCTGCATAGACTTGTACAAAATCCGAACCTGATACTGGAAATATAGGTACTCCTGCTTCCCCTGCCAATGCCTTTGCCAATAAGGTTTTTCCTGTACCAGGAGGTCCATATAATAAAACTCCTCTAGGTAATCTAGCACCAAATTTATTATATACTTCTGGATTTTTATAAAGTCTACCATTTCCTTTAGTGCTTCTTTGGCCTCCTCGTTTCCTGCCACGTCACTAAATTTTACACTTCCATCATAATTTATATCTTCTACATTAGATATACTGGCTATTTCCCTTTCTGCTTGCTTCGATATGTTTTCTAAAGTATGATAATAATAATAGTAATCCTAGGGATAATCCAACAAACATTATGATTTCATTGGCTCCAAAGTCTTCTTCAATTACTTCTACATCATACATCAATAATTCCTTTTTAAAATCTAAGGTCCTGGGATTATCGGTGATAATTTTTTTCCCATTATTAAGTACAACTGTTATTTTAGCCTTATTAGTTAACATTACTTTTTCTACGATACCATGTTCTAGATGGTCTAAAAATAATGTATATGAAATTTCTTCAGTTTTATCTTTAGAATATTGGTACACTAAAATACTAGTTGTTAAAACTAGTAGTAATGTAAATATTATTAAGTAGAATCTTTTTTTTATTCAAGAAAATAACCCCTTTCAGGTTTACATAATATATTTATTATTATAGCATTCTCCCCCTACTCATGTCCATTTCCTTGATTTGCAACTAATGGTATAATAATCCAACTAAATTAGGCGGGAATATCCCGCCTTTAACATCTATTTTTATCTAATGCATCTAACAGTCTATCTAGCTTTGTATTTTGTTCTTCTGATAATAGATGTCTAATGCTATCTAGTTTTCAAATATTCTCTCATATTCTTCAAAGGTTAGTTCTTCTTCCATTTGTGCATTTAATTGAATAATCTCTACAAAAATGTCTTCTTCTGATTTATCTTTATATTTTTCTGACATATCTTCAATGACTTCTACTTGTTCTTCTTTCAATTCAAAATCCTTTAATTTTTTTTATAATATCTTTTTTTCATATTCACATCCCTCCTCTATTTCTATATAATCTATGAAATAATATTTGATTATAGTACTTTTCCAAGTAAACAATAATTTTTCAAAGCATATAATAAAATATCATGATTTATAGGAGGGATATAGTGAAAAATCAAATGATACAACTTTTACTTTTATATATGCTTAGTAGAACTAAAGATGAAAACCAAGTGCTTCAAGGATTTAACCATTACATAGAAGGGATGGAAATAGATTTAGAATATACTGAGGAGAAATCCATCTTTAAAATGAATAACCCCTTAATCCCTAAGGAATATAATCCTACACTTACTAAGTCTATAATGATTACTGAGACTGCAATTAAACTTCTTGAATTAAAAGGATATTTAAATCAAAGTAATAGTAGGATTCAATCTAATATAGTTCCCATTAAAGACAATAGGGAAAGGTTTAATAGGATTATAACTACTATCCAAGAGGAGATGCCTAAGTCAAAAACTCAAAATATGGGTATGGTGATGGATTTAATAGTAAATATGGATGAATACAAAAAAATGTTTGAGCTTTTAAATACCTTTATGAGTAATAAGGATAGTATGAAAGACCCTGAAAGTATGGTTAAGCTTGTGGAACCTTTAATGAAGGGAAAAAAATCAAAAGGGAAGTTTTAATCCTAAGGAAATGGAACAAATTTTTAATATTATGAAAGTCTTAAATTCAACTGAGAAAAAGGAAAAACCAAATGAAAGTTAATTATTCTTTCATTTGGTCTATTAATAAACTCATATCTTTTGGTAATTGTGCAATAAATTCTATGTTCTCTTTAGTCCTTGGATGTTTTAGTTTTAAATAATAAGAGTGAAGGGCCTGCCTCTTTATATAGGGGCTTTTTTTTGTTATATAATGTATCTCCTATTATGGGATGACCTATATGATTTAAATGGACTCTTATTTGATGAGATCTACCAGTAAATATTTGTACTTCCAATAGTGTAGCTTCCTTTAACCTAGCCTTTACTTTGTATTTAGTTAAGGCTTGTTGTCCCTTTGGTGTTACTATTTTTCTTATACTTTTGTCTTCTTCCCTACCTATAGGTTCATCTATAATTTCTTCTTCTTTTTTTTACTATTCCTTCGACTAATGCTAGGTATTTTTCTCCACTGTATTGTTTTCAAATTGTATTGCCATCTGCTGGTGGGCAAAGGGATTTTTAGCTACTATTAATATTCCTGTTGTATCCATATCTAAGCGATTTACAAAACGAATTTTCTTCTTGATGTTTTTTTTCTTTAAAATAATAGGCTATTCCATTGGACAATGTATTGCTTTGATGGGATTTTGTAGGATGAACTACTATATCCTCCTCTTTGTTTAATATTAATAAATCATTATCCTCATATACTATATTTAATTTTATATTTTCAGGATTTATATTATTGATTTCATCTTCCATATATATGGAAATTATATCGTTTTTTTTCAGCTTTTTTACTTTTTCTTATAAATTCTCCATTTACAAAAATATGTTTATTTTTATATAGTCGTCTAAATAATCTCCCAGATATATTTTCCTCATACAGATATTCTTCAAGGTTTATATCATCCTTCTTACAATTAAATATAATTATATTTTCACTTTCTTCAAATAATTTCATATTTTCCTCCCTATATTCCTTTCTATATTATATAATAGACTTATTATAACAGATATTAGATAAAATCACAGATTGACTTAAGGAGGAACTTTACTTGAAAAAAAACTAGAAAAATAAATTTAATTTCTAATAGAAATTTTGAATCAAGGAAACCTCAATGGAATTAACTGAGAAATTGAGACAGAGAGGCTTTATAGTGTCAGAGAAATATGATGATGATGCTGAATTAAACATTTGTGTTGGTGGAGATGGCGCTTTTTAAGGGCTGTTCATAGAAACAAATTTCCTACTATTCCCTTTATAGGAATTAATACTGGGCATTTAGGTTTCTTTCAGGAAATCTTACCAGAAAATATTGATAAATTTGTAAATAGTTATATTAATGAGGATTATACTATTGAGGAAATCTTTTTAGTAGATGCTGAAGTCCATACAAAAAAAAGAAGGTCTTTTATTTAACTGGTGTTAATGAAATCGTTATTAAGGGTATTAAATCCAAGGTTGTTCATTTGGATTTATCTATAGACGGCAATCATTTGGAAAAGTTTAGCGGTGATGGAATTATTATATCTACTCCTGTAGGTAGTACTGCATATAATTTTTCTACTGGCGGTGCCATTATTTATCCATCTTTGGAGACTTTGCAAATTACTCCTCTATCACCTATTAGTTCAAAGGCCTATAGATCTTTGCCTAATAGTGCTGTAGTACCTGGAGATTTAATTATCACTTTAAAGCCGGAAATCAGATATTCTAATTCTATATTGATTGTAAATGATGGAGTAGAACTTAAATATGACAATATAGAATATATTGATTTAAAGATGTCTGATAAAAGATATATAAACTAAATTTTGATAAGAATATGTATTGGAATAATTTAAAGAGTAAGTTTTTATAAGAAATAAAGGGAAGATTTTGTCCATTAGTGAACAAAGTCTTCCCTATTTTCAACCTAAATTAATTTGTCAAATTCATCTACTAGTTCTTTAAATAATTTCATGGCATTATCTACTGGTTCTTTTGTAGTCATATCTACTCCAGCTTTTTTTAAGAACATTTATTGGATAATCTGAACTACCACTCTTTAAGAAGTCCATATATCTATCTACCGCTGGGTCCTCATCTTCTAATATTTTCTTTGATAAATCTATGGCTGCTGAAAATCCTGTTGCATATTGGAATACATAGTAGTTATAGTAAAAATGAGGTATTCTAGCCCATTCTATAGCAATTTCATCATCTATTACCATATTTGGTCCATAGTATAACTTATTTAATTTCCTATATGTTTCACATAGATATTCTGCTGTAAGAGCTCCTCCTTTTTCTAGATATTCATTGATTATTAATTCAAATTCTGCAAACATGGTTTGCCTAAATAATGTGGTTCTAAAGCTTTCTAAATAGTGATTTAGTAAATATAACTTTTCATTTTATCCTTTGCATTTTTTAACATATAGTCTAATAAAAGTGCTTCATTAGCTGTAGATGCTACTTCTGCAACAAATATACTATAATTCCCATATACAAAGGTTGATATTTTCTAGTAAAATAGCTATGCATTGAATGTCCCATTTCATGAGCTATAGTAAATACATTGTCTAAAGTATTGTGATAATTTAATAAGATAAATGGTTTAGAGTCATAGGATCCACTTGAATATGCTCCTGATCTTTTTCCTCTATTTTCATATACATCTATCCAGCGTGAATTGAAACCTTCATTCATTGCTGTTAAATATTCTTCTTTAAGAGGCGATAAAGCTTTTTTTTAATTAGTTCTACTCCTTCTTCGTAGGGAATATTGAAATCTACTTCTTTGACTATTGGAGTATATACATCATACATATGAAGTTCATCTAACCCTAGTGCCCTTTTTCTAATATCCATATATTTATACATACTATCTAAGTTTTCATGTACGGATTTTATTAAGTTATCATATACAGATAATGGAATATTGTTTCTACTAAGGCTAGCTTCTCTAGTGGATTTATAGTTTCTTATTTTTGCGTTGAATATATTATTTTTTTAAATCTCCATTAAGAGTAGCTGCAAAGGTGTTTTTAAAGTTTTCATAAACACTGTAAAAGGCTTTAAAAGCATTTTTTTTCTTACTTCTCTATCCTTTGATTCCATAAGGGGGGGAATAAAGTTGCCTTGAGTGATTTCTATTTCCTTCTCACCTTCCCCTTTATCTTTGGAAATCTTAAGTCTGCATCGTTCATCATGGAAAAAAATCTTTTCTGGTGAATTGGCTACTTCTCCCATTTGGCTAATATGGATTCTTCTCTAGCCGATAGAACATGATCTTTTTGCCTCATTATATCTTCTAAATATTTACCATATAATTTTAAATCTTTTTGCTCTTCCATATATCTATTTAAAGTTTCTTCATCTAGTGTAAGTATTTCAGGTACTAAAAAAAGATGATTTTTCTTCTACTTTTACATATAAATTTAAAGATTTATCTGATAAGCTTTGAGACTTGCTATTAGTAGTGTCTTCATCTAATTTCATGTGTGTGTAGGCATAAACATTTGACATTGCTCTAAATAAATCGTCTCCATCTTTTAAAGCCTGTAGCAAGTTTTTGCTACTTTTTGCTAGTTCCCCCCCTTTGTGCTTTTCAAATTCTTCAGCTAGTTTTTCAACTCTGCTATATTCTTTTTCCCAGTCTTCTACGGTAGAAAACATAGATTCTAAATCCCAAGTATATTCCTTTGGTACTTCTTTTCTTTCTAAAATTTCTTTTGCCACAAATATTCCTCCTTAAAAAGTCAACTTCTGATAATTTATAATACAAATACTTAACTATATTTACCATATATTATATCCTTTGGAATAGATATGATGTATATAAAAGAAAATCCCTTGTACTGCATGCAGGATAAGATGGAAAACAAGGTTTTTATGAGGTTTTTCCATACTTTTATGATTTCTGATATGATTATAGAAAGGATTGCTTTATTGATTAATCCTCTCTAATATTGTTGTTTATCTTGTCCAATAACATTTAATGTTTTTTTTAGAATTCTTAAGGTTTATTCATGTCATTACTTTGACACGAGGGGGGTTATACTTGGTAGTTAGTTATTTGCTGATTTGTAAAAATAAGGTGTTAATATTATTTATAATAAAACATTTAATAGAAAATATTATGTCGTTAGTTTATTATAAGATACAGCCATATTATAAAAAATCGCTACTTCCAATTCAAGATTCTTGAGTCAGTGCTTATCTTTATAAATATGGCTTATCTAAAAGTAGCTATAATTAATTAAAATACAAATCATAGTTATTTAAAATAAAAGAATAATTTTTAAACAAGACTTGACTTTGAGAAATTTGATAGAAGTATCCACTAAGTAAAAAAATTGTAAGAGCTGCACTGTTTGAGGGAAGCGAGTTTGCAGCTCTATTTTTTTTACGTGTGGCTATACTTATTCAAATTTGAAATTGGAGAAATGGCATTATTACAGCACGCTTCTAACATATAGAGTCCGATGGAATTAAGATTTTTTTAAGTGCAAATTCACATAAACTTAATACAAAACCAGCAATAATATAGACTACTAAATCACTTAATTCAAAATAAATTTTTATTATTGCTATTATTAATAGTAATATAAAAATAACTACCCATTTAATTAGCCACTTCCCTTTCCATTTTTCAGGAATATTATGAAATAGAGAAAATATTTTAGGGTTAAATTTATTTATTTGCATAATAAAAAAAATCAAAAAACAACTCTACTTATAATTAAAATAATTATACCTTTTATATTCAAAACACGCCCCCCTAATCACAATATTATATAAAGGAAAAAATGAATATAGCTTTGATCCCTACAAAAATAAGAATCTTCCTTTAGAAAATTAACTTCTTGACTGTTAATATAATTAATTATTTCTGTTAATATATCAATTTGATCTAAATAAGAAATATTTGCTAGTACTGCAACACTATAGTCCCTTTCCATATTATAAATTAATAACCCACCATATCCAGGTATCGTCCCTGTATGACCTATTAATATATTATCTCTTATTTCAAATCTTCGAAGCCCAAGGCCATAACCTGTTTGTACAAAAATATCTTCATCAGTACAATCGATAAAATCCATCATTTCTTCTAAGTATTTATTGGAAATAATACTTTCAGATAGCAGATAACTAAAAAACTTTATTAAATCATTACAATTAGATACAATTGCTCCTGCTGAGTATGCCATGCTTGACCAAGAAGTATTTGATATCTTGATTTTATTTATTCCAAGGGGGGGAATTACATCTCTATCATAGCCCTCAACTAATTTTCTGGTATATGGTCATATGGTATAATATGTGTATTTCCAAGTTCGCATAATCGATAATTTTTTTTCATGTAATAACTCTTCATACTCTTTACCTGTAACTTTTTCACATATTAGTCCTAGTAATACATAATTAGAATTTGAGTACCGGTGTTCTTCTCCTGGTTTAAAAGCTGGTTGTCCCTTGACGATATATTTATAAAGCTCTTTTCTAGTCCACACTTTTTTTAGGACTAAGTAAAACCTTACATTGGAATGGGAAATTTTCTGTATAGTTATATATTCCACTGGTATGATTTAGTAAGGTACGAATTGTTATGGTTTCTGAATTTACAACATTTGGAAACCATTTAACAATTGTATCTTCTAAATCAAAATATCCCTCTTCTATTAGTTTTAAAGCAAGGGTTGCTGTAAACACTTTCGTTACACTACCAATTTTATAAATATTTTCTTCACTTACTTTTTTTAGTTCTTTTATAATCAATAGTGCCAATATTGTAATGATGTAATTCATCATTGATTTTTATTGCTACTTGCATACCAGGTATTTCCAACTGATTTAATTTGTTAATTAATAAACTAGTAAGTTCAACGTCAAATTTACTTATATCGTTACTTTGATACTCTTCACTAAACACAGTCAACTTTGGGTTTAACTTAAGATGAAAAGCTGCTATAATCACTGCAAATAAAGTAATTATAAGTATTAATCTTTTTAGTTTATTAACCATTACATCCCCCCTCTAATGCCTTTATTCGCCCTATTTTTTTATATTTCTAGCACTATAAACTATACAAAATATGTATCTTGAATTCAATAAATAACACTATTCAAACTTATTCCCATTAAAGTCATAAAATGTTATATATCTTGTATAATTTGAATATTCTGGAGCTTCAATGAGAGCAATTCTTTGATTGTTCATTTCCACACGAATAGGGTCTTTCTCTTTACCTGTATCGTTATCAGTGTAAATAACTTCAGCATAATCTAAACCCGATTTACCGCACATAAGAATTTCATATGATTTACTATCTATTTGAATTATATCTATAACTATAGGTTCATATTGTTGAGTTCTAATCATTTTAGTCTTAAGGAGGTAATTCCCTTTCTCATTCAACTCAAACTGAGCATATCCGTAACCTGCCTTCTGATCTATAATCTCACTGATAATACTATTTTAGTAACTATCTCTGATATAATTATTGCATTATTACCTCTCTTGCTCAAATCCTTTGCCTTTTATCAAGTGTATTCCCATAGCTCTTATTTATATTATAAATGGTACTAGCAACAAAAATAAATAACAACATACCAAAGATAGTTATTTTTTTCTTTTTTCATTTTAATAAATATCCTTCTCTCCTTCTGTTATTATCTTTAATATAACATCTACTATATATATTATATCTTCTCTTTATTTCTTGTTACATACTTAGATATAGATAAGACAATTTATTTAGTAGACTCTATTTGATTCTTTCCCAATATGAAACAGATTCAAGAGTATTGATATTAATATCTTGTATATATCTATATGTTTTTGGCCAGCTACAAAATATTGATTTTTTTACCAAACATCATTTTTGTTAGTAATGAACTTGTCACTGGTGTCCACCCATCTAATGGAGACAATTCTATTTTTATAAAACTCCCTTTTCTTCTAACAAAATATCTACCTGAAATAAAACCGATAGTGTCATCAGCAATTATCTTAAAGGTATCTATATATTCTGAACCATCACTTAAACTTCTAATATCTGGAAAACCATTGTTAAATTTAACAAATAAAGGTCGACTTGAATGCTTAAGTGTCATCTTTTGCAAACTACCATTGGTATATTGATATTCAATGGACTTATACACTACCAAACCAGATGAATTGACTTTATGTTCATCAAGAATACAACTTGTGGCATTTGCAAACTCTATGATTTGACAATCAGTAGCATACCGAGCATAGTATCTTCTTTGAAAATCTTTCGCTATTGGAACAGGGAAATTATCCAACTTAATTTTTTTATCATTTATGATTAGTTCAACATCAGTCTTATGCTTTCTAACAAAGTCAAAGTCATATAAAAAGAATAATGGCAAATATGAAGGATTTTCTGTAGAATATCCTACAGGAGCTAAAAGATTTAGCTTCTTTGTCTTTTTTTTCTTGTTTGTTCTGAAATTTTAACAACTATATTTCTTCC
>JMBX01000452.1_pt1 | contig 10287 bp, 19 predicted proteins | sample 616521 | NCBI WGS metagenome assembly JMBX01 (sample SAMN02727906, study PRJNA239997) | anaerobic digester metagenome | biome: anaerobic digester; isolation source: mesophilic anaerobic digester inoculated with municipal waste water sludge... | place: Germany: Bielefeld University, CeBiTec ...
GGGCATATTGAAGAAGATATACCTAGAATGGTAACTACCCCTTGGTACGAAAAAGAAATACCCTTTGAAGAAGCTGCAGAAATGGGCACTAGAAAAGTAATTACAGATCATTCTACCATAGGCATTGTAGTTACAACAGATGGTTCTATAACTGATATTGATAGATCTAATTATATAAAGGCAGAGGAAAGGGTAATAAATGAATTAAAGGAATTAGATAAGCCATTTGTAATAGTCTTAAATACGAAATATCCAAATTTAGATACTACCATAGCCTTAAGAGAAAGTCTAGAGGAAAAATATAAAGTCTCTGTAATTATAGTAGATTGTCTAAATATGGAGACTCAAGATGTGGAGAAGATTTTTGAGAAGCTTTTATTCGAGTTTCCAGTAAAAGAAATATCTATTAATTTACCAGGATGGATAGAGGGACTTCCAAGAAACCATTGGATAAAAGACAGGATTTTGAGTCCGTAAAAGAGTCTATTCAGACTTTACAAAAATTAAATCAAGTAGACAATTCTCTAAAGGCCTTGGGAGAGTTGGATATAATTCAATTAGTAAATATAAGAGAAATTAATTTAGGAGAAGGAACAGTTAATGTAGAATTATTAGTAGCCGATGAACTTTTCTACGATGTTATTGAAGAAATGACTGGTTTTAATATAGAAGGAGACTATCAAATCCTAAGTCTAATTAATAAACTAGCCTATACTAAAAGGGAATACGATAAAATAGAAGCTGCCTTAATGGACGCCAGTGAAATAGGTTATGGCCTAGTGAGTCCTAGCTTAGATGAATTAGAATTAGCAGAACCAGAAATCTACAGGCAAGGGAATAAATTTGGTGTAAAACTGAAAGCACGTGCCCCCCCATCTTTACATTTACTAAGATGTGATATAACTACTGAGGTATCTCCACTAATTGGAACAGAAAAACAATCAGAAGAACTGGTCAAATATTTCCTAGATGAATTTGAAGGGGATCCATCTAAGATTTGGCAATCTAATTTATTTGGCAAATCTCTATACGATTTAGTTAATGAACAATTACAAGGAAAATTAAATTCCATGCCGGAAGATGCAAGGCATAAATGAGAAGAGCTTTGGAGAGAATAATAAATGATGGTAATGGAGGCTTAATTTGTATTATAATATAAAAAAGTAGAAGAATTATCTTCTACTTTTTTTTATTTGGTCGGGATGAGAGGATTTGAACCCCCCCCGGCCCCCCCTAGTACCCCCCCATACTAGTGCGCTACCAAACTGCGCCACATCCCGAGAATTATTTTGACAATTAATATTATAACACAAAAATTATAAAATCAATGAAGTATTATTATTTTTAATAAAAATCCTAATCTTAGTTTAATCAGAGACTTTATTATGGTATACTAAGTATAGACTTAATCGTATGGAGGTAGATGGTTTTTGCTTTACTATATAAAAAAAATATTTTAATTTTAGCCCTTATATTAAATATAATAGGGTATATATTAGTTGTATTAAAAGAAAAATTATATTTAAAAAAAACAATATTATTGTTATAGATAAAAAAAATCTGTTACAGAGGAACATTTAAAGGCAGCAAATATGAAAGAATTTATTTTAGATGGTACTAGAGTTAAGGCTGGAGATGAAATTAAAATCATAACCTCAGCTAAAGACAAGTTTGAGGGAATATTAATAGGTGCTATCAAGCAGGAAAGATCCATATTAATGGTAACCCATGGTGACGAAATTAAAAAAACTAGATATAGATAGTATTTTAAAATTAAAGGTTATAAGTCAATATGGAAGGTTTTTAAATATTTAATTTTTTTTGGAATAGGGTGGTTAAATGTCCCAGCAAGCAGCTAAGAAAAAAGAAAAAAAAGTGAACTTTTGGCGATTACTTCTTACAGTTTTTATCTTTGGCTATATATTTTTTTAGAACCATACCTTCTCTATTCGCCATGACATTTAAAGTAGTATTGCCTGAAAGCACCATAATAGAGGATAATGTAGAGACTAGGGCTGTTATTTTAAAAAAAGAGAGCCTCTATAAGGCAGAAGGCAATGGCATTATAGATATAGCTGAAACAGAAGGGGAGCGTTTGGCCAGGGGCTCAGAAGTTTGTAAAATACAAGTAACCAGTGGAGAATCTAATATACAGCAAGAAATTAAGGAATTAGACGAAAAAAATTCAACTATTAAAGGCCATAGAAAGCGAGAAGGACATAGTAAAAGGGGGGGATGAAGCAAAACTAGGAAATAATATAGATAATTTAATATTAGAAATTCAAGAAAAAAATAAATGCAGCTGAATATGATAAAGTGGAGATTTTAAAGGAGAAATTAGCCTTATACTATGGAAAACAGCAGAATATATTAGGTGGGGAACATTTAATAAATACAAGTATAGAAGATTTAGAGAAAAAAAAGAGATACCCTAAGTAAGGAGATAAGTGGCAATTCTATAAATTATTATACTAATGAGGCTGGTATTGTATCTTATAAAATAGATGGCTATGAGGAAATATTTTCTTTTGCCAATAGAGAGGATTATAATTATTCCGATATTAAATTTGATAATATTAATATTAGCCTAGGGAAAATGGGGGACAAGGTTCAATTTGGAGAAAGTATTTTTAAAATAATAGACAATTATGAATGGTATGCAATATTAAAAATAGAAGATTTTAAAGAGGTTTCCTCCTATGAGGAAGGAGATAGAATACTTTTAGGAAAACAGGGAACTGATGAAGAATTTAGGGGGGGGAAAATCATTAGAATAGATAAAGAAGGTTCTAAGGGAACCATATTATGCAAATTTAATTCTGATTTTATGAAAATTTATGATGAAAGATTTGTAAATTTTGATATAATAAAATATAAGCATAATGGGTACAAAATTCCTACTAAAGCCATAGTTGAAAAAGATGGCATTAAAGGAGTGTATATAAAAGAGATATCTGGTATTGTAAAATTTAAACCAGTGGAAATTATAAAAGAAGAGGACAAGTTCGTCTATGTTAGTAGTGGAGAGAATAATACTATAGTAATAAAGGGGGGGCAAGATAAACCTGTGAAAACTATTACAGTATTTGATGAAATTCTCCTCAATACCAAGGGTGTTAAAGAAGGAATTATTGTTCATTGATAATTGGAGGGATAAAAGATTAATATTAAGGATAATTTATCTATTATAGAAAAAAAATATAGTAGATGCATTAAAAAAATCAAATAGAGAAAATGAAAAGGTAGAAATAATAGGAGTAAGCAAAAATGTAGACGTTGACAGAGTTAATGAAGCCATTTCTCTAGGAATAGAAAATATTGGCGAAAATAGGGTTCAAGAATTACTAAAAAGTACGATAATATATATAATAAGGTAAATTATCATATGATTGGTCATTTACAGTCGAATAAGGTAAAATATATTATAGACAAGGTAGAATTAATACATTCTTTGGACAGAATATCCTTAGCTAAAGAATTAGATAAAAGGGCGAAAATGAATGATATATTTATTAATGCTTTAATTCAAGTAAATGTAGCAGAAGAAGAAAGCAAATATGGTTTAAAAATAGAAGAAGTAAATCCTTTTATAGAAGATTTAGCTAAGTATAATAATATAAAAATAAAGGGCTTAATGACTATTGCCCCCCCTTATGCAGAAGACCCAGAGGATATAAGATGGGTTTTTAAGGATTTAAAAAAAATTAGCTAATACTATTGAATCAAAGAATTACAAAGATGTAAGCATGGGAATACTTTCAATGGGGATGACTAATGATTATAAAGTTGCCATTGAAGAAGGTTCTACTATGATTAGAGTGGGAACTGGATTATTTGGAAAGAGAAATTATTAAGGAGGGATCCTATGTCAGGTTTTGTGGAAAAGTTCAAATATTTTATTGGAATTGACGATTTAGATATGGAAGAAGATTATTATGATGATTATGAATTAGAGGAGTTGCCAATGAGTACAAAGACCAAGAAATTAAATAATAATGTGGTCAATATCCATACAGCTGGCAATATGAAACTTGTAATTCATGAACCCTTGAGTTATGAGGATGCACCTAAGATTGTGGATGATTTAAAAACAAGGAAGACTGTTGTGGTAAATCTAGAGCAATTAGAACCTAATATTAAAAGGCAGATTTTTGACTTTATAAATGGAGGCCTATATTCTTTAGAGGGGGGGAATATTCAAAAAGTAACTAAGGACATATTTATTTTAGCTCCAAATAATGTAGAAATAGATGGTAATATTAGGGATGAATTAAAAAAAATAAAGGAGTTTTTAATTGGTAAATCTCTATAAAGACTAATAAATTATTTTTTTATATACTAGAAGTTATTAATTTTTATTAGAATAATATTTTCCTTTTTGAGAATAGGTCCATATAATCCAATAGGAAGAATGGTTTATGAATTGACAGAACCTATTTTACAACCAGCAAGGGAAATAATTTATAAATTAGGCATAGATACTGGAATGTTTGATTTTTCTCCAATATTGGCAGTCTTTATGTTGAGAATTATTTCTAGTATCATTAATGGGTTTATTTTTAGATAATGGTGATATTATTGGAATTAGACAGAGAAAAATATATAGAAAATTTACAGGACAAGGATCAGATAATCAATATTAGGAGATTATTAGATAAAATTGAAATAGTTTTAAATAGACATATTATTCAATCTACAGATTTCTTAGACCCTTATGAAATCCAAGTATCTATATTTGTATTAAATCAGTTTGATAATATAGCTTATTGTATATTTGGTGGTCTGGAAGATTCTGAAAGGAAGATCATAATAATATATCCTCATTACTATATATTAGAGGAAGAGGATATAGAATTGAATTATTTGATGATTTATGATTATATTAGTGGATTTTCCCATAGGGATTTTTTTAGGAACTGTTCTCGGTTTAGGAATAAATAGAGAGAAAATAGGGGATATTTTAATACATGAAGATTATACGCAAATAATAGTTAAGAAGGAAATATCAGATTTTATACTGATAAGTTTGAAAAAAATTGGAAGAGAAAATGTTAAAATAAAGGAAATTAAAAGGAAAGATTTAGTTCCGGTTAAATTGGAATATAGGGAGATTACTACTACTGCTTCCTCCCTTAGATTAGATAATATAATTTCCTCTGCCTTAAATCTGTCTAGAAAGGAAAGTCAGCGACTAATAGATTTAAATTTTGTTAAAGTAAATTGGGAATCTATTAATAGATTCCATAGGGAAATAGAAGATGGAGATATGGTATCTGTAAGAGGATATGGCCGTTTTATTGTAGAATTATTGGGCAAAACTAGAAAGGATAGGTATAGAATCAATATTAAATTAATCAAATAAATGGAGTGGATAATGTGATTACACCTCTTGATATTCAAAACAAACAATTTAAAAAAATCTTTTAGAGGGTATAAAGCTTCAGAAGTGGATTATTTCTTAGACGAAATTGTAGAGGATTACGAAAGACTATATAAAGAAAATATAGAATTAAAGGATAAAATACTTATGTTAAGTGAACAAATAAGCCACTATAAGGGCTTGGAAGAAACCCTAAAGGACACCCTTATTGTTGCCCAAAATACAGCAGATGAAGTTGTGCAGACTGCCAGACAAAAATCGGAAAATATAGTTTCTGATGGAGAAATAATGGCCAAGGAATTAATTATAGATGCTAATAATAAGGTTAAGGATATTAGAGAAGAGTATGAATATCTACAAAGAGAAATATTTATATTTAAAACCCGATACAAATCTTTTTTTAGAATCACAGATTATTTCTATAGATGAATTTTATTCTCAGATAGAGGAGAAACCTTCCAATGAGAAAAGCATAAAGGAAGAGGAAGATAAGGAAGAAGTCGACGATTTAGGGGGGGCCTAGCCCCTAATTTTAATTATAGGAGAAATAAAGGGAGCATATTTATGAGAAGAGTTAAATTAGACGAAGGACTATATATAGGAGGAGAATTTGAAATTATTGCAGGCCCCCCTGTGCAGTTGAAAACTCAGGACAAATGGAGGAAATAGGGGAATTTTTATCTAAGCATGGAATTAAAATTCTTAGAGGTGGGGCTTTTAAACCTAGAACGGATCCAAAATCCTTTCAAGGCTTAGGAGTGGAAGGCTTTAAAATATTAAAGAAAATTAAGGAAAAATATAATTTTAAAATAGTATCTGAAATAATGGACCCAAGGGATATTGAAATGGCTCATAACTATATAGATATTTTCCAAATAGGTTCTAGAAATATGTATAATTATTCTTTACTAAAGGAGATGGGGAAAACCAATAGGCCAATATTATTGAAAAGAGGTATGAGTGCCACCATTGAAGAATGGATTAAGGCAGCAGAATATATTGAAGTAGCCGGAAATAATAATATTATATTATGTGAAAGAGGAATTAGAAGTTTTGACGATTACACAAGAAACCTATTGGACTTAATGGCTGTACCCATAATTAAAGAGAAAACCAATTATCCCATTATAGTAGACCCAAGCCATGGCACTGGAAGAAGAGAGTTAATCCTCCCAGCAGTAAAGGCTGCAATGGCCCTAGAGGCAGATGGGGGGGTAATGATAGAAATCCACTCTAATCCAGAAGAGGCACTATCAGACGGGGGGGTGCAATCTTTGGACTTTGAAGAGTTTAGGAATCTGCTTACAAAAATAAATTAGTAAAAACCCTTTGTCTTACTATTTACAAGGCAAAGGGTTTTTTTTATAGAGGCCTTATCATAATAAATCTTATCATAATTGATATAGCGTTAAGAATTATAAAATCCAATATGCACAAACTAAATCTTAAATTTTTAGGAGGCAAAAAATGGAAAAAAGAAAAATTTAGCTTTTTTTCAAAATAGATTAGAAGAGGAAGAAATAAAGGTAAAAAAATTTACTAGAAAGAATGAGCAATCCAGAAGAGATAGGTTTTCAAGTGAATATTCTACAGAATTATCCTCCTATGACAACCATCCTGCAGATTTGGGCACTGATATGTTTATGATGGAACAGGATAAGGGTTTAATAAATAGTTTAGAGGATACAATCTATGAAATAGAAGTATCTAAAGAAAATTTAATTGATGGAAATTATGGATTATGTAAAAGTTGTGGAAAGGAAATAGATGAGGAAAGATTAGGATTAATTCCCTATTTAAAACTATGTATAGAATGTTCTGAGAATAAAATCTCCCTAGAAGAAAAAAAAGACATTTTAGACCAGAGGAGGAAGATGTACTAACAAGTACTAGGAAAGATATAAGTGAGGGAATTCAATTTGATAGAGAAGATTCCTATCAGGCAGTGGCAAGATTTAATGAAGTAGATAGCGATCCTTCTTTTTCCACTGGAGATAATCAGGGAGTATTTGATGAGAAAGAAATAGGGGGGGTAGTAGAAGATGTAAGAAAAAATCTCCCAAGAATATTTTGACCAGATCAACAAATAGGTGGCAAGAGGACGTTTTGTTTGCCATCTATTTATTTTAAATTCATTAGCTTATTGTAATATCTTTGGTTTTCATTTAGAATATTAATATAGTTGTAAATTAGGAGGGGGGATAAATTGCAAGTATTAATTGTATTATTAATCGTAGTTCTAGATCAAATCAGTAAATTTGCAGCTGTTAAATATCTAAAGGGACAAAAACCATATACAATAATTAAAAACTTCTTCCAATTTGAGTATGTGGAAAACTATGGTGCAGCCTTTGGTATTTTACAAAATAGGAAAATCTTTTTTTATTATAACTACTACTTTAGTTATAGTTGCCATTACTATTACTTTTGTAAGATATTCCAATAAGTTTAATAAGCCAATGAACATAGCACTATCTATGCTCCTAGGAGGAGCTATCGGAAACTTCATTGATAGAATAAGACTTTCCTATGTAATAGATTTATCAGTGTAAGATTTGGAAATGGCTATGATTTCCTGTATTTAATATTGCAGATATGTTTATTGTTATAGGAACTTTTTTTAATTGCCATTATGGTTACTTTTGATATATATGAATATAGGTGATTATATGGATTTAATAGAAATTTATATTGATGAAACTATAATGAAAGATTAGACTCTTTTTTTTGACAAAAAAAATTAAATACTATGTCTAGGAATTATATTAGCAAATTGATTAAAGATGGATCTGTTACAATTAATGGAGAAAAGTCCAAGCCTCGCTATTTAGTAAAAGAGGGGGGGACTTAATAAAAGTAAAATTACCAAGGATAAGGGAATTAAAAATTTCCGCTGAAAATATACCTATAAATATAATATATGAGGACAGAGATATTTTAATTGTAAATAAGCCTCAAGGTATTGTTACTCATCCTGCACCAGGAAATACTACAGGAACTTTAGCAAATGGTCTAATATATTATGATAAGAGTATATCAGAGGTAGGGGGGGATGCTTCTAGACCTGGTATAGTTCACAGATTAGACAAAAATACTTCTGGCTTATTAATAATTGCGAGAAATCAGGAATCTTATGAGGCCTTAGTGGAAGATTTTAAAATCGAAGAATTAAAAGAATGTACATGGCCTTAGTCTATGGTAGATTTAGTTTAAAAGAGGGAACTATTAATGCACCTATTGGTAGGCATCCAGTCGATAGAAAACGAATGGCAGTAGTTTATGAAAATAGCAAGGAAGCCATAACTGATTATAAGGTTTTAGAAGAATTTAAGGATTATAGTTTATTGGAAATTCATTTACAAACTGGTAGAACTCATCAAATTCGAGTACATATGGCTTATTTAAAACATCCCATAGTAGGAGATAGAATATACTCCAAAAGGAAAAATGAATTTAAAGTCCATAATCAATTACTCCATGCCAAATCCCTAGGATTCTACCATCCAAGGACTAAAGAGTATATGGAAATAGAATCTGATTTACCAGAAGAATTTTCGAATATTATAGAATTACTTAGAAAGAGAAATAGGTAGGTGAATATATTGGAAACAAAAGCGAATATTTTAGATGAAAAGGCCATTATTAGGGCTACTACGAGAATAGCTCATGAAATTATTGAAAAGAATAAGGGTACGGGGGGGGATACTATTTTAGTGGGGGGGATAAGGACTAGAGGATTACCTTTTGCCAATAGATTAGCCGACAAAATCTACGAAATTGAAGGGGGGGAAAAACCACCAGTTTTATCTTTAGATATTACGCTATATAGGGATGATTTGACAGAAATAGACAGGGACCCTATAGTAAGGGATGAAAATTAGAGAAAGATATTAATGGGAAAACCCTAGTATTAGTAGATGATGTAATCTTTACAGGAAGGACTGTTAGGGCGGCCTTAGATGCAATTGTAGACATGGGAAGGCCTTCTAAGGTACAATTGGCTGTACTTATAGATAGAGGCCATAGGGAGTTGCCCATAAGGCCAGATTTTGTGGGGAAAAATGTACCTACTTCTAGAAATGAAATAGTAGAGGTTAATTTTAAAGAAATAGACAATATAGACCAAGTCATAATAAAGGAAAAAAAAGGTAGAATTAGTCTTCTACCTTTTTTTATATTACTAATTATTTCTTTGCTAGGGTTTACAAAAATAGTATTAAAATTCTCATAAATTACCATACCAGTTTTGGCACCTTTTGGTTTTCGTACATTTTTTTTCTATGGGTATAATCTACAGCTACATTTTTGGATTGCTTTCCCTTACTATAATAGGCAGCTAAAACAGCTGACTCCTCTAAAGTGCTATCTGGAATATCTTGTCCTTCACTTTTAATAATTACATGGCTGCCAGGCATTTTCTGCACATGGAGCCATAAATCTTCCTTTTGCGCAAATCTAAGACTTAGATAATCATTTTGTCTATTATTTTTCCTACATATATATGAAAACCATCTTCAGATATATAATGTAGTGGTTTAGTTTTAGAAACTGTTTTTTTCTTTATTTTTTTTGCCACCTTTCAAATAGCCTTCTTTTATTAATTCTTCTTTTATTTCTTCTAATTCTATGGTTTCTTCACAATTATCTATGCTATTTAATACATGTTCTAGATAATTTATTTCATCTTCAGTTTCTAGAATCTGTTTTGACAATAGTATATTTGCATTTTTTTTAATTTAGAATACTTTTTATAATATCTTTGGGCATTTTCTGCTCCAGAATATCTCTCATCTAATGGGATTTTAATTTTATCCAAATTTTCACTATAGAAATTCTCCACTTCTATTTCTTTGCTGCCTTTTTCTATGGCATATAGATTAGCTGATATTAGATCTCCATATATCTTA
>JMBX01000453.1_pt1 | contig 10267 bp, 16 predicted proteins | sample 616521 | NCBI WGS metagenome assembly JMBX01 (sample SAMN02727906, study PRJNA239997) | anaerobic digester metagenome | biome: anaerobic digester; isolation source: mesophilic anaerobic digester inoculated with municipal waste water sludge... | place: Germany: Bielefeld University, CeBiTec ...
TAAATTAAATCTACCTTTTTTTTAATTTGATTTAGGTGATAAGAAATTCCTGCCCCCCCAGTTATATCAAAATGTTCTCCAATTTCACCAGCTGATAGTTTCCCATCCCGTAATAGTAGCAATATCTCCCTTCTTACTGGATCTGATAGGGCTTTAAATGTCTCTGCAAATCCCAAATTTATTGCCTCCTTTTACCATCTATTTAAACATTTACTTAAATAGATATTAACATAGGAAAACATAAAAGCAAGACCTATTTAAATGAAATCTTAAATAGACCTTGATTTTCAATTATAATATAATTTATTATTTAACTTATGAAAAATCCACATAGTATTGGAGCCTGGTGCCAATATTTATCTATGGTAAATATACTTCAACTACCTTCAGCAATTTAAAATTACTATCTTCCATCATATATAATGCATCCTTGTTTTTATTATAATATTCTATAATTCATCCTCTGTTAATATTTAAATATAATCTACATCTAATTTAAATACTAAGGACCTTTGTCCTAATAATGCCTTATCTTTAGATTTCCCTATATAATCTTCTCCAAACATTGAGTACAATTCCCCAGATACTTTTAGCTCAGGAAGTCTACCTAAAAGCTTTTCTCCATCAGTTAAAAATGCCAATTGGACTGGAGTACCAAATACCCCTTCCTGAGTGAAGTCCCCACCAGAAGCTATAAGAACTAATACTCCTAATTCTCCATTTAATAATTCTTTTAAATTTTTGTCACTGGTTCTTACTTTAAGATTTCTAGGTTCTAAAGTAGGAACTTTGTCATAATCTGCTGATGCACTACCTGTAAGAGGTAAATTAAATTGTGCAGCAGTCTTTTTATCTGTATATGGAGTTATTATTTTTCCATTTTCAATTAAAGTATATTTATAATCAGGATTTACCACACCTTCTGCATCAAAAAAAATTCAATTCCTGTAAGATCTTCTTCTTCTGCACTTTGATATAGTGTAAATTTATCACTAAATTTTTCTTCTCCCCTAGAAAATTTGTAAATAGTGAAGCCTTAGTACCTATTTTATATCCATTCATTTCATTTATTATTTTCATCAGTGGAGTTGTATCCATTTCCATAAATATTACAGGCTGTTTTCCTTCAATAGGAAGTTTTACCTTGTTTTTATAGGCAGTTAAAGTTTCTTCTATATTGTTTAAAATAGTATCTCTATTATATTCTCTATGAATATTAATATAAAATGTATCAAAAAATATTTGTGGAAGATTTCTCTTTTATAATAATTTCCACTACTATTGCCTTGTCTATATGATTTAAATCTAAACCTACATCATTTATTAATTTAGTTTCAAACTCTTGAATATAGATTTTGTTAGAAAAAAAATAAAATCAGGAAATTCTTGTCTCAATATTTTTAATAGTTCCTCTATCTCTTTTACAAATTCTTCATTAGAAAATATTTCTTTTCTATAATCTACTGTTTTTACCATATTAGTAGATGGTTCATAGGGATAAGGTATCTTAAGTTTTAAATTTTCAATTGCCCTCTTTTCTAAATCTAAATAATCCACTTCTCCCACTGCTCCCGCTATACCTATAAAACCATTTTCATATACTCTAAATCCTGTTTTAGTAATATCCTTTTTTCCTTATGGACTCTATATTAGATTGGACTATATTTATACTTATTTCTTCAAGTTTTTTTTAATATATTTTTCTTTTATCACAGAAAACCCTCCTATTGTACCGTAATATTATTTACTCTTATATAGGGACCACCCATACCTACAGGAAGGGGCCATTGCTCCATTTTTCCACAGCCTCCCAAAGCAAAGGATAAAATTTCTATCTCCTTTGAAATCCCATCTATTTCATATAGAGTTTCCATTACATTTCCAGTAATAACTGCTATATTTACAGGTTCTCTAATTTCTCCATCTCTTATCATATAGGCAATACTAGGAGCTATGGTAAATGTAGACATTCCTGAACCATGTTTTATATCTTCAATTAATATACCTTCCTTTACTTCAGAAATAAGCTCTTCTTTAGTCTTTTCTCCAGCTTCTATATAAGTAGTGGTCATTCTCACTATAGGTTCATACTCAAAATCCAATGCCCTTGCATTACCTGTAGTTTCTTCTTTAAGGGATGCAGCTGTTACACAACTATGAAGTCTACCTGAAAGAATTCCATTTTTTAATTAAATAAGTTTCTTGAGATTTATTACCCTCATCATCAAAAGGAACAAAGCCACTACCTAAAATATCTCCCCTATCTACTATGGATAAAATATCTGCACCTACTTTTTTTGCCAATAATCCATTCTTTCATCATAGCTTCATCTCCAATCATGAAATCTGCCTCACTTTTATGCCCAAAGCTTTCGTGGGTAAATACTCCAGTTGCAATAGGAGAGAATATTACAGTATATTTACCTGGTACTACAGGTTTTGCATCTTTAGTATAGTCTATATCCTTTTCTAATTTGTTTTTAAATTTATCTGATAAATTTTTAAGTTCATTGAAATCAGTAGTAGTCTTGTCATAGCCACTATCTAATGTCTTACTATTTACATTTAAAGAATATCTAAAAGCTATGGCACAAGTTTGATAATCAAATTTTAAATTGGCACCTTTACTAGAATAAAACTCTTTAGTAACTTTTTTTATCCACATATATTCCTCTCCACATTTTTACCTCTTCTCTATTTTCTATAATTGGAAAATAGGATTTTAGAAGATTAAGTTTTTCTTCTTGAGTAATATTTAATATATTATTGTCTTGAAAGTGTAGGAATTCTCCACTATTCACTTCAAATTTCTTAACAATAGGTTCTTCCATAATCCTTTCATTTTCTTTAGCCATAGTGCTAAGTTTATTTATTTCCTTTTGTATATTATCTATATTTGTAGTTGAGCTATAATACCACCTTTCTCCATCGAAAATCCTTATAAAAGCCCCCTTATGATTTCTTTTTAAATTTTGTCTTAACTCTCCATTGTGATAAGTGATTTCACTTACTGATACATCTTCTAATCTTACGTCTGTGTAAAGATTTTGGAAAATTATACATTTAATCACCCCCCCTATTGAAAATAAATATTTGTTTTAATTATTGGAAAAAAATTTTCTTAATTAAACATTATCACCAATATTAAATATTGTCAATATTCGCCTTAATAATGTTAATGTTTTTTTAATAATATATTAATTATTTTTATTAGGTATTTTTACATATTCCCTATTTATATACTGAATTATACCATATATTGTATTACCTGTACTAATTTGTGTCAAAACTAGATTGTATTCTACTAATTAATACTGCTTTTATAAACTATTATACTCTACCTTATACCCGTACAATAAGTGAAAAACACCAGTCTAAAAGACTGGTGTTTCAGAAGATTGGTGGAAAATAAATCTATAATTCTTTTCTATTTAATATCATTAAGTACTTAGCACCGTTATTAATCTAATTTTGTTCTCACATATTCATGCATTGGTCTTACTAGATATTCATTACTTGGCAATTTATCAGTGGTTATATAACCTGGTTCAGCATCAATTAACTTTGGTATACTATTTACTATGGTAGCACATGTTAATTCAACTGTAGCTGGTTTATTTACTATTAATGTAGTATCTGGTTCGCCATAGAGAGTCCATTGATTTTTGTCAATTTCATCTTCAAGATAAACCTTTCCTATACATTCTGTTTCAATGGTAATCCCTTCCTCTGTTTCAGTAGTTACAATAGCAGACATTCCTAGAGAGTCTCCTGCTTTTATGGTCATATCTAATGTTGAAGAATATATGTCCTTATCAGTGGTATGGGGAACACATTTTTGCGTTTGAGAAACTACAGTTAATCCAAGGCGGCTACATAGCCAACCATTTTGATTCCACATATAGGATGGGATATATTCCCCTTTTTCTACTAAGGAACTAATTTCCTCAGAAGAGTAATTATTGTATTTACCAATTTCCCTTTCGAACTCTTCAATAGTAAGACCTGCACCATGACCTTTAGCTAAAGCAATACCATAATCTTCTACATTATAACTACTACTTCCTTTAATTTTTGTAATCTTATTTAGTGAACCAGAAAGAGTAATGATTAAAGAACCCCAATATATATCAGGATATCCGCTACCAGTTAATGTACAATTGTTTTCCTTAGCTAGTTTGTCTAATTTAGCCGTAAGCTCTGGAGAGGAATTCCATGGATATAATGCTTCCTCACAAGTAGTTATAGCATTAACACCGTTTAATGCACAAATTGTGAATACTTCCTCCAATTCAGCCACAGTACTTCTAGTAGCTATAATACATGCATCAGGCTTCAATTCTTTTAAAGTCTTGTCTAATTCTTGCGCATCTAATATTTTGATTCCTTTATCCTCTACTCCCATAATTTCCCCCCCGATGTCTTTTCCAATAATAACTGGATTCATATCAAATGCGGCTACTACTTCTGCACCTTTGTCGAAAACGTATTTCATTAAAACTTTACCCATTTTCCCACAACCGTATTGCACTACTTTTACTTTTCTAGCCATGCTAAATACCTCCATTTTATTATTGTTAATTCTTTATCATAAATTATAATGTCTATACTAGGTATAGAGTCAAGGCTATTTTATGGGAATTTGGATTTTATAAAAAAAACATTTCTATGTTCATCATCAAAAACAGGAAATTCTGCAATAACCTCACAAATATAATCCCCCTGCTATTCTAAAACCCCCCCTTTCTTCAATTTCATTTATAAGATATTTTGCATTTTCATATTCTCTATGAAAATCATCACTACACATAGCTAAATATAAGCCTCCTGGGATCAACTCTATATTTCCTAATTCCTCTAAATCTGGATCTATAAATACAAATACTTCATTGGCAATAAACTTCTTAGACATAATAGTTTCTTTTCTCATAATGGTTCCTGCATTAAAGAAATATATAATAGGTAAATCCTTATTTAATAAATTTTGCTTTAATTCTCTAAGCATATATTCATAGCCTATACCATGACCATTAAAAAAATTATATTTGGAAGTATATTTGTATATATATCTGTCCTGAATATATTCTGTGAAAACCATATTATTTTTCGGTAAATTTTCATATATTTCATAGTTCTCAATTATTCTGTTTATAGTTTTTTTGATTTCGTTTTAAATCCTTTATTTCTTTATCGATGGCATCTGATCGTTTTTTTAAGAAAACTTTTAGCTCTTCTAAATCGTGGCTTTCTAATTGTTTTTTTTAATTTCTTTTAATGTCATTCCATAGGCTTTCATATGAAGAATCATATCAAGTCTCGCTGATTGATTAATATGATAATATCTGTAACCAGTAAATTCATCTACTTCCATTGGTTTTAATAAACCTTCCCTATCATATAGTCTTAAAGTTTGTACAGATACATGATTTATTTTAGCCATTTCACCTATGGTGAGTTTTTCAAAATTAATAATATCCACCTCCTACAAAGATTATACTATGTATAGAGTTTTAAGTAATGAATTCACAAATAAATTAATATATTAGTGCTAAGAATCAATATTAGCTATGGTAAATATACTTCAACTACCTTCAGCAATTTAAAATTCTCATCTTCCATCATATATAATGCGTCCTTGTTTTTATTATAATGTTCTATAAATTCTTCTTCACTTACCTTTACTGCATGGGTGTCTCCCAATTTTATTATATAAAATTCTGTATCTTCATCAATTGTAAAGGAAGCTGGATAAGATGTAGGATTATGGATATAAAATCCATTATCTAATTTATTTGGGTCAACACCAAGTTCTTTTAATCTTTCCAAATCTCCAGGATCTACATCATGGAGAAATTCCACTTTATCGAAATGAATAGTATAATCCTCTGACCACTCATATTTTATTAATTCCATTATATAGCCAAAGTATTCATTTGTTGGTTTAATTAAAAAAAATCCTCTATACTAGCATTTTCCTGAAATTCAAATCTATAGGCTTTAGCAAAACTAGGGCCTAAATGTTCTTCGATAAAGTTTAATGCTACTTTTTCCCCCCCATCTAATAAGTCTTGATTTTCTCCATTATCTACTTGTTCCTGGATTTCAGCATAATATTCTTTCAAACTTAAATCACTTGGGAACATATTATAATACATATTCCCGTTCTCATCCATCCATCTATCTACGCACCATATTCCATCTTCTCCTGTTTTTGCAGGTTGTGATAATAAAAGTTTATATGTTCCACCTTCCTTTAGTTTGTTTTCTGATAAAATATGATTCCCTGGGAAAATTTCAGGTCCTTTTAATCCTCTATTTTCCAATAATTGATTTAAGCCTATTTCAATTTCTGTCTTGCTTTCTGAACCATACTCCCCCCCACTAAATATAAAGCCTAGGAATTGATATTTGCCACCTATATATTTACCATTTCTATATTTACCATCTACAAGGGAAAAGGCTAATAGGGGGCTTACCGAATCCTAAATTTTCTTCTGTTAAGACACCATCATTACTTATATCTACAAATGGATAGTCTAATAATTCTTTCCCCCCCTTTATTATATATCCAAATTCCATTACTTGTATGGGATTATCTAAATAGCCTTCGTAACCATATAGGCCTTTGAATTTTGTAATTTTAGCCTCTTCAATTTTAACATCCTCATGGGTACTTGCCTTAACTTTTTCTAATTCCTTGTTAAATATTATCTCTACCACATCTTTTGGGTCTTTAAAAGTTTTATTATATATTCCATATTCATCATCTTCTACTCTACCAATTACATCTTCCCCCCATTAGTCTTTGGTTTAGTAAATATAAAAAAATGTTGAAACCACTACCACTACAATTAACACAAGACTTACCCAAAACCTAGGCTTTTTATAATCTAACACATTTTCCACCCTTCCCTTTGTATTATTTTCGCTAAAACTAAGGGGTGCTATTATTTTCATTTTATGTCCTGTTGCTAAAGAAAGTAAGGTTTCACAATAATCTATTTTCCCATTAATTCCTATTTCCTCCATTACTACCTCATCACAAGATAGTTCCATATCCCTGTCCATTAAAATAAAAGCTAACCAAATTAGGGGGATTAAACCAATGTATAGAAAGGACAATATAATATAGAAATTTTATAATATGATCGTATCTCTTTAAATGGGTTTTCTCATGAATTATTATATATTCTCTTTCCTTTTGATTTAAATAATTTGGTATATATATTTTAGGATTGATTATGCCATGAATAAAGGCAGTGTTTAAATTTTTGTTTTCATATATATTCTCATATAAATAATTTGAGGCTTTTAATTGGTCTTTAAGCTTCTTATTTGAAATAATGCCCTTTATTAAAAATATAAGTATTCCCACTGCCCAAATATAGGGAAGGCTATTCTTTATAGAAAATTCCTTTTCATTGGTCTTGCTTTTGTCTGGTTTAGTAGGGACCCCCCCCACTATTTCCTTATTAGGATTGTTAATTTCCTCTTTATCTATTTCTAAATTTGTTATTGTTTCTCTTTTCTCTTCCATATTTTCTATATATGACTTATTTGTAAATTTCATAAATTTATCTGGCATAGGATTAAATTCTGTTTCTAAAGAGAATGGGACTATTAATCTAATGAGAAGTATAAGCCATAGTATATAGGGAAATTTCTTAGTGGATTTTCTAAATATAAATCTCAGGGCTAAAATAAATAAAATAATAATAGAGGCTGTAATGCTGGTATTAAGAATATTTAAAAATAAACTTTTCATAGCTAATCCTCCCTATGGGCCCTAATCATGGCCTCAATTTCATTAATCTCAGAATCACTAAGTTTTTCTGCCCTAGTAAAAGCTGCAATAAATTTAGGTAATGAACCATCAAAAGATTTTTTTTAACATAATTGCTACTAAGACCAGCATAAAAATCTTTTCTAGATATAATGGATTTTACAATACCATCTTCATTGATAATTACACCTTTGTTCTCAACTCTTTTAAGCATTGTATAAGTAGTAGATTTTTTTCCAATGAAATTCTTCGGCACAAATATCTACTAATTCAGAAGATTTTATAGGTTCCCTTTCCCAAATTATTTCGGCTAATTCTGTTTCCATTTCGCTTAAATTATATTCCATATTATCAGCTCCTAGTTTACATATTGTAGACTTAGTATTAGTCTATGCTATGTAGACTAATTTGTCAAGGTTTTTTTCAAAAAAATATTTTAAAAGCACCCTTAAATAAATAAGGATGCTTTTTTTATTTCCTAATATTCAATTTGATTTCTATCATTATATAATGTTCTATAACCAAAGTATAACGAACCAAATACAGAAAGACATACAACGGTGCAAATTGCAATCATTATGGCAATTTGATAAAGGATGGCTGTTGTTGGCAATGTACCAGACAAAATCTGTCCTGTCATCATGCCAGGTAGAGAAACGATGCCCATTCCTACCATAGAATTTAGCGTAGGCAATATAGCAGTCTCTAATGCCTGATTTACAAAGGGAAGAAGAATATGCTGAGGCTCTACTCCAAAATTTAATAATGTTTCAATTCTCGCCCTTTCACTATCAATACTTTCCCGGAAAGTCTTTGTTCCCAGATTGACTCCAGTCATTGCATTCCCAAATATCATCCCACTTAGTGGAATTGTATATTGAGGATTAAATATGTCCTGGTTTACAATAGCAATTACAAAAAAAATAAAATAACGGCTATACCTGAAATAGATAATGAAGCACCAATTGCTATTTGAAACCTAGATTGAGTTCCTTATTTTAGATAATACTCTATGTATTGCAAATGCAATCATTGCTACAATATAAACCATTGTAAAACTGGATGAGGATTTTTAAAGATATAAGTCAAAACAAATCCTGCAATTACTAATTGTACAGTCATACGCATACTTGCAACAAACAATAACTTCGTCTGATCTATATTACTTTTTTTTCATTATAGCTAATACAATAATCAATAAAAGATATATAATTAAAAACCTCTGTATGCCAATACTTACTGCTCCACTCACTATTTCATACCTCCAATTCTAATAATCTGTTCTGCATATTGTTTACCAAGAACCGTATCATGACTTACAACAAGGAGTGTAATATGGTTTTCCTTGCAATATTGAGTGATATTAGCCATGACACAATCTGCCGTACTGGAGTCAAGTGCCGAAGTCGGTTCATCTAAAAGCAAAATTTGAGGATTAAAACTTAAAGCAATTGCCAAAAATATACGTTGTTTTTCACCACCAGACAGATTTATACATTGAGTGTCTAATGGAAAGTTTGCACAACAAATATGGAGATACTCCATTAGTTTTTTTGTCCTCTGGAAACTGAGTTTCACGGAATTTATGAAACTTTATAAAATTTTCTTTAATATTAGCATTAAACAAATAAGGCGATTGACCTACTAAAATTATTTTTCTCCTTAAATCAATAGAATCTATATCTTCAATATTAACTCCATTAAATAATATACTACCTGATGATGGTGAAATAGTATTATTAATTAATCTAATAAGTGTGCTTTTCCCTGATCCACTAGGTCCTTGAATAAAAACAATACTCCCCTGCTCAATACTAATATTGGGATAATAAATTTTTTTCCATAAATACAAGATTAGATATTTCTAATATTTTTGCCATAGTAACCTCCTAAGCATTTTGAATACTCTTTAGTATACTGGTTATAGTTAATTATTGAAGTTTGCTATTAATTACAATACTAAAATCCTATCACAGAAGATCAGTTTATGCAATAAAAGCAAGCAAAAACACCAGCCTCAAATGCTGATGTTTCAAAAGGTTTGTTGAGTAAATCTATAAGCCGTGTTTTGTCTTGGACGATCATCTATCTATGGCCCACTGTTACCAATGGGCTCCTGCGACCTACCATTTGGGATGGCAGCGGGCTACTGCCTTTTAAAATCCCCCCCTCTTGGTCTTGCTCCAGATGGGGTTTACAGAGCCGACTAGTCACCTAAGTCGCTGGTGAGCTCTTACCTCACCTTTCCACCCTTACCTAAAAATTAGGCGGTATATTTCTGTTGCACTATCCTTGGGGTCGCCCCCCCACTGGACGTTATCCAGCATCCTGCCCTATGGAGCACGGACTTTCCTCATGCGAAAGCACGCGATCATCTGATTTACTCATCACTATTAATTTCTTCTATAATAAATATAACATAATTCTACTATTTTCAATTAATTATTACTATTATAATTACATCAAGTTTCCTAAATCTAATTT
>JMBX01000454.1_pt1 | contig 10257 bp, 21 predicted proteins | sample 616521 | NCBI WGS metagenome assembly JMBX01 (sample SAMN02727906, study PRJNA239997) | anaerobic digester metagenome | biome: anaerobic digester; isolation source: mesophilic anaerobic digester inoculated with municipal waste water sludge... | place: Germany: Bielefeld University, CeBiTec ...
TAGCTTGAACAATTTCCATATTGTTTACATTAAATGCTCCTACAGCATAATTATTTTTTATGAGCATCCTGTAAAATTTCACTGCCAGTTACTAGCATATTAAATACCTCCTATTGTCAATGAACTAAATTCTTTAAATTTCTCGCTAACTCCAAATTAATCCTTCTGATAAAGAAGGCATATCTTATTTTAAAAGCACTTTATTCATACAAATATTTAACCTTGTCTAAAATATTAAAGTATTTAAAAATTCCATTTTCTATTGTTAAATTTGGCTCTCCTAATATTAAAGGATGTATATAGTCAAATGCTTCTTCAGTTACATTATTATTTTCAGCTGTAATCCATTCCTTTGGAAAATATTTTATTTCATTGGCTATTTTAGATGCTTCAACTTTAAAAGTTTCAACTGAATAAGGATTGTTTCCTAGTCTATTTAATGCAACCATAAAACCAGTATGTCCTTCTGTAGAGTATTTTAAAGCATCTTTTCCTACTAAATATGCTTCTTCTATATCAGTTTTAGATGCAATATGCATAGCACATCTCTGGGCAACTCCTAATTCTAATACTTTTACTCTTTGTGTAATTCCTGCATCTATAATTAAATTTTCCAAATAGCTGCCAACTCCACCTAATTGGGGATGAGAAAAACTATCATGGTCATTTGCTACTTCAATATCATAAAGATAATTCCCCCCCTTTTCATTTTTTTAATCCTTCTGAAACTACTATATATACTTTATTTTTTTTCTTCGAATTTTTTTTCTAACATCTCTTAAAAATCTTCTTTAGAAATACTACCTCAGGTAAGTAAATAAAGTCTGCAACCTGCTTACCATTTAATTTAGCCAAAGAGGCGCTAGCTGCTAACCAACCCGTATCCCTACCCATAGTTTCTAAAATAAATATTCCATTATTTGTGTAAACACTGGAATCTAAATAGGTTTCCAATACTAAAGTGGCAATATATTTTGCTGCACTGCCATATCCAGGTGTATGATCTGTGTATTGTAAATCATTGTCAATGGTTTTAGGTATGCCTATGATTTGCTTGTGAATTCCCTTAAGTTTTGCATATTCGCTTAATTTACTAACTGTATCCATAGAATCATTGCCACCAATATAAAAAAATGTGTGAATATCTAGAGAATCTAAGATATTGAAAAATTTTACATATTCTTTGTCATTTTCTTCAAAATTTTTAATCTTATACCTGCAAGAGCCTAGTGCAGAAGATGGAGTGTATTTTAATAAATTTAATTCTTCATCTGCTAGCTTTGTTAAATCCACTATTCTTTTTTTTCTAATATCCCTTCAATCCCATTGATGCCAGCATATACCCTATCATAGTATTTGCACTCCTTATTCTCCTCTACCACCCCCCCAACTACACTGGCATTTATTACAGATGTAGGCCCACCTGATTGTGCTACTAAGCAATTTCTCACATAATCCCTCCTAAAATCATATACTTTACTTGCCTATTATTCTTTTCGCTTCACTTACAATCTTTTCCGTATTTAATCCATATCTTTCTAATAGTGTATCTGCATCTCCAGATTCTCCAAAGCTGTCTTCAATACCTATTATTCCCATATAGGTAGGATGATTTTTAGCAAGTACTTCTGCTACAGCGCTACCTAATCCTCCAATTATACTATGTTCTTCAATTGTAACTATTCCCTTAGTTTCCTTAGCTGCCTTAATTATTATATCTTTGTCTATAGGTTTAATAGTTGACATATTAATTACCCTTGTAGATATGCCTTCTTTTCCTAATTCCTCTGCTGCTTCTAGAGCCTTTGCTACCATAATTCCTGTAGCTATTAAACTTATGTCATTTCCTTCTCTTAATTCAACAGCTTTTCCTATTTCAAATTCATAATTTTCATCAAATATATTAGGCACTTTGCTCCTACCTAATCTTATATATACTGGTCCATTGTATTCTGATGCTTTATATATACATTGTTTTGCCTCTATTCCATCAGCAGGATTTAATACTACCATATTTGGTAAAGATCTCATTAAACTTATATCTTCTACAGATTGATGAGTGGCACCGTCTTCTCCTACAGTTAGACCTGCATGAGTTGCTGCAATTTTTACATTTAATTCTGGATAACATACAGAATTTCTAATTATTTCAAAGGCTCTTCCCGTAGCAAATACTGCAAAAGTACTAGCAAAGGGAATTTTCCCTGTTGTTGCCAAACCTGCAGCAGTGGCAATTAAATTTTGTTCGGCTATACCTACATTGAAAAATCTATCCGGATAAGCCTTGCCAAAAGCAGCAGTCTTAGTAGAACCTGAAAGATCTGCGTCTAATACCACTACATCTTTATTTGTACTACCTAATTTTTCTAAAGCCTCCCCCCCATAAGCGTCCCTTGTAGCCATCATATTACCCATATTAATTTCCCTCCAATTCTTCTATTGCCTTTATTGCTTCTTCTTTTGATGGAGCTTTCCCATGCCAACCTACTTGATTTTCCATAAAAGATACTCCCTTGCCCTTTATGGTTTCAGCAATAATTATACTTGGTTTCCCTTTGGTATTTTTAGCTTCATCTATGGCCTTAAAGATTTCTTCAAAAGAATGGCCGTCTATTTCTATTACATTCCAACCAAAGGATTTAAATTTATCTCCTATAGGCCCAATTCTCATAACTTCCTCATTTGTACCATCAATTTGCAGCCCATTATGGTCTAAGAACACAGTAATATTATCTAGTTCATAATGGCTGGCTAACATAGCTGCTTCCCAAACTAATCCTTCTTGAGATTCTCCATCCCCCCCAATAAGTGCGTATACTCTATAATCTTTATTATCTATTTTCCAGCTAAAGCCATTCCATTGGCTGCAGCTATACCTTGACCTAAGGAGCCTGTGGTCATATCTACACCTGGTGTGCCCTTCATATCTGGATGCCCTTGTAATATAGAGTCTATTTTCCTTAGGCTTTTTAACTCTTCCTTGGGAAAATATCCCTTATTGGCTAAGGTGGCATAAAGCACTGGTGCACCATGTCCCTTAGATAAAACAAATCTGTCCCTATCTATCCAATGGGGGGGTTTTTGGGATCTATATTCATCTCTTTAAAATAAAGTGCTGTAAGTATTTCTACTGCTGAAAGAGATCCGCCTGGATGACCTGAGGCAGATTCTTCTAGCATTTTTACAATATCTATTCTTATTTCTTTCGCAATATCCTCAAATTTACTATAATTGTCCATATCTATCCTCCCAATTTTAATAATTTATTTTTCTATATTAGAGATTTTATCTATTCTTCTTTGATGTCTATCTCCTATGAATTCTGCACGTAACCATGTAGATACCATTTCAGTAGCTAAATCCTTTCCAATTACCCTAGCTCCCAATGCAATAATATTTGCATCATTGTGTTCTCTACTCATTCTAGCTGAAAAAGTATCATTAAGCAATGCACATCTAATGCCCTTTACTTTATTACATGCAATAGATATACCTATTCCTGTTCCACATATGGCTATACCTCTATCTACTTCTCCATTTATTACTCCATTAGCAAGTTTTTCCCCCCCATAATCTGGATAATCAACAGAATCTAAGGAGTAAGTACCATAGTCCAGACATTCAACGCCTTCTGATTCTAGATATTTTTTTTACATATTCTTTTAGTTCAAAACCTCCATGATCAGAGCTTATTCCAATTTTCATAGTTTCACCTCTTTTTGTCAATTAACCAATAATTTCTTCCTGTAATTTTCTCAATTTATATAATAGATTACTAGTGTCTAATTCTACAGAATCATAGGTTAGATATTCACCCTTTTTAATGTCCTTTTAACTATTGTATTTTATTAATTAATCCTATTGGCAATAGTCCTTCTGCCTTACTCACTTCATAGGTTTCAATATCTCCTAAAACAGTATATCCTCCAATACCGTCTAATTTTCACCTGCTTTTAAATCCCTTTTAGCCACTGTTATGGTCTCTGCTATAGGCTTACCTCCCATAGGAATTATAGTTGGTTCTCCATATATGGCTGCCCTAGCCACTGTCAATGGTGTTTCTAAACTGGTTAAATGATATGGTCTATATAAAACATAATTTGGTCCATCTCCCATGCTTAAATATTGCATTTCATGATGAACTTGAGGCAATTTAGTTGTTACTACAATAAATACTCCGGGAGCAATTCCATTAACATAATCTACTATTTTATATTGATTTAATATTCCACCATCTTTTTTTTAATCTATATATATTAGGTAATTCATCAACTGTAGCCTTTGGTCCATGTCCACCTCTTACATCAGGTATAAAACCCGTAGCATTGGCCATAGCAGTCATTTCTACCATTGTCTTTGTTCCGTCTTTGAAAGAGGTAAGCATTCTTGGACTAACTCCCTCTGCCTTTGCTTGTTCCAAAACATTATCCGGATTAGCTTCGTAGTTTATAGGATTATTTTTTTTCCCTTACCAATTGCTACTATATCAAATCCTAAGGCATCTGCAAAATCATATAATTCTTTTACTGATCCTGGTTCATCTCCTGCAGTTCCTGTATAAACCACACCAGCATTTTGTGCTAATTTGTTCAAGATTGGCCCTACTACTACATCTGTCTCTACATTTAACATAACTATATGTTTTTTTATTAAATATTGAATCAAGGGCTATTTTAGCTCCAACTTCCGGAACACCTGTCGCATCTACTACTACATCAATTAAATTTGCAGCAGTTGCTAATTCAGAATTATCACTGGCAATATATTTTTCTTCTTCCAAAGCCTTATTTACTGTTGCAATATCCTTAGCTACAACTATATCACTTTGGGGGAATTCCAGCTAATGTAAAGGCCTCTATGGCATTTTGTATATCTATATCTATAACCAGTGAAGGAGTCATCCCTTTCATTAAAATCATTTGACTAACCATACCCTTACCCATTTGCCCGGCACCTACTAAAGCCACTTTGATTTTATTATTTTGTGATTCTAATTCTGCTAATTTTGTATTTAATCCTAACATTATTTTGGCCTCCAATCATTTAGTATAAATTTTCTAATACACGAATTTTGAAGGACTTCATCTTTCACATTATATAGCTTTTAACAAGCAATTTGTGGAAGAAATGAAGTCCTTTTAATTTGATTAAATCTTTTGAGATATAATTATACTATCTCCTTCTGCTATGTCTGTAATATCTAGTTTATCGCCTTTTAAGTTTATTACACCAGGAAGACTAGGAGTTGTAGAACCATCAAATTTAAAAGTACAATGTCCTAGTTCCCTCAGTGTATTGTTTGCAGTTGAACCAACACAGGTTATTTCATATTCAAAATTACCTATTTTAATTGTATCTCCTACAACAACATTTTCTTTTAATACTGATTTTTTTGTGTAGTACAGATATTTCTGCCAAATCTTCAGGAATGTTTTCATTGAAGATGATTAACATATCTCCCTCTAATAGTTCTTCCACCATTTCTCCTATTTTTATTATTTCTGTTTCAAATTTCATTGATCCACACTCCAAATAATTTTATTTAAATAAACCAAAGCTAAATAACCACGCTATTAACACAGACAATGGTCCCGTAATTTGTCTTGAAAATAGGATTGCAGGCACTCCTATTTCAATAGTTTCTGTTTCTGCTTCCGCTAAACTTAATCCTACTGGAATAAAGTCGCAACCTACCTGAGGATTAATAGCAAATAATGCTGGTAATGCATAGGATGGAGGAATATTTCCCTTTCCTATCTCTATACCTACTAAAACACCTACAACTTGTGCTATTACCGCACCAGGCCCTAATATTGGTGATAAGAATGGCAATGCAGCTATAATAGAAATTACAAATAGCCCTGGAATTGTGCCAGAAACTGGTGCAATTGCCCTTGCTATAATATCACCTATACCAGATTTCATTATAATACCTACTAGCATAGAAACGAATGCCATAAAAGGTAATATATTGGAAATAACTGAATCTATAGCTTGCTTACCAGATGCATAGAATATATTAATTACATTACCTGCACCCTTACCTATTTTTCTATGAAATTATCTTTTTTTCGGTGGTTGATTGTTATTTCTTGCTTTTGTTGTATTGGTTTTTACTGCAGTATTTTCTTTATTTCCCTCTGCTGTAGATATAGGAGCATCGTCAGTATATTCGATATTATTTTCTCCTACACCCGATACATAAATATCTTCTGTAATAAACTGAGCTAGTGGTCCTGATTTACCTACAGGAGTTGTATTAATAGTAGGAATTCGTTTTTTTGGATAAACCCCCCCACATCTAGCAGTTCCACCACAGTCTATAACTGCTGCCATTACTTCTTCATCAGGTGCAGAACTATAGAAACCATCTATTGCCGTTCCACCTGTCATATCTGCTATTTTTTGTGCAACTGGATGAATTCCACCACCTGTAACTGATAATATTATATCCTTACCTGGTTCTGGCTTTATAATCAAAGGTCCGCCAAATCCACCTTTACCTTGAGTTATTTTAACAGCTTTATACAATCTAATCCCCCCCTAACCATTTATTAATTTGAGCTTTCTTCTAACATACCTTGTTTTTCCATCATTCTAAGAGTGATTCTCTCTGTTACTAAACCTCTAATAAATATAACGACTACACCTGTTAAGAAGTATCTAACCGCCAATTCTCCTACAGGTAAACCTAAGCTTCGTATCCCATCTGATACACCTAGCCATACAAATAGTTCTGCCGGATTAGCATGTGGAAATAGACCAGTAATAGGATGAACAAAAGATATTGCTGCATCAAATGTTGCTGGTTTATACTTTTCATCTACAAATCTTACAAAAGTATATGCCATAGGATTAGTTAAAAAGAATACTGAAATTACTGGTAAAACAATATACCTAGAGAACACATTATTAGTAGATCTAGCTGCAAATTTTTCTACCTTTTCTTCTCCAATTAGTTTGATAATTGCATTTACAAAGGTAATTAGTACAATTAGCATAGGTAATATTCCAGTTACCATACCCATAAATTGTTCTCCACCTGCTTCAAATAAGCTAATAAAACCTTCTGCACCTTTTGCAATAGCTTCCATTATTACTCCTCCCTTTTGTTTTATTTTATATTAAAGAAAATCCTTTAAGGCACTTAATATTGCTTTATTGGTAACGTTTTTCCTTTTGTTATTATTTATTTCCTCTATTAAGTCCTTAACAGATTTCCCAATATACATATCTTTCTTTCTAAATTTATCAAAACAGATATGCCTTTCATCTCTCTGAAATCCACAATAAAATCGTTATCATTAAGCACAACAAAAATTATACTTCCTGGAGTTAATTTTCCTTTTTGATGTCCAATATAAACTCTACCTTTGTCTCTTAGGGAGCTCAAGGTTTTCTTATAATTTGAAATTTGAATATAGCTTAGTATCCCCCCCTGCAAAAACCATAAACCAAATATAAAAGCTAATACCTTGTGTATTGACAATTGAATTGCACCTACCTTATTATACTCCAACACCATACTATACAATAATTGTATAGTATGGTTTATAATGGAGTGAATTTATACACAATTTAAGACCTTTATTTATGATTTACCTTTGTTTTTCCCATTTTACGACAACTCTGTATGTGTCAGGAGAAATTGCTTTCTCTATGGCATCTTCCATATTGTAAAAACTTCCTACCTCTGATATTACTCGATTTACATCTATTACACCCGCTGCCATTAGTTTTAATGATGTAATAAAGTCTGAGGAATTAGCATCTACAGACCCCCCCATTAAACTAACCATACTCTTATGAATAAATGTGGGGCTTACAGATAGTGGTGTATCTGGATAAAAAGAGCTATATAAAATTATCTTTCCATATAAAGCTACCATGTCTAATGATTCTTGAGCAATTGCAGAAATAGCTGTAGTATTAAATATAATATCTGCTCCTCTTCCTTCTGTAAGTTCTTTCACTACTTTGACTAAATCTTCTTCCATAGGATTAATTAACTCTTTGAACCCTAGATCTCGTAAAAAATCTCTTCTTTTTTTATCAGGCTCACTAACAATTACCCTTGCCCCCCCTGATGTTTTGCCAATAAAGCATGGAATACTCCCATTATACCTGCACCAATTACTACCACATTTTGCCCCCCCATTTTTATTTCTGCTAACTCCACGCTATGAAGTGCACAGGACAAAGGTTCTGTAAGAGCGGCCTCTTCAAAGCTAACTCCATCTGGTATTTTGAAAAGTTTATCAGTAGTTACTGATAAATATTGGGCATATCCACCCATACCTTTAACATTTAACCCACCTACAAATTTTTCATATTGAAAATTTTCACAACTTCCTTCTTCACCTATTTTACAATAATAACATTCTCCACAGGACATTAATAAGCCTACTACAACTCTGTCCCCCCCTACATTCCAAATATCTGTATTTATATCTGAGCCAACAGCTACAATAGTACCTGATTGTTCATGTCCACCAATAAAAGGATAATTTACTTTATTTATTCCTTGAAAAGCCCTTTGTTCCCAAGTACATATTGCTGCAGCCTCTATTTTAACTAATACCTCATTTGGTTTTACTTTAGGTTTATCTATTTCTAAAATTTCTACTTTCTTAACATCAGTAAAAACTGCTGCTTCCATTTTTTTCACTCAATTCTGTTCCTCCTTTACAAAATTAATCTCTTAAACCCTTATCATAGCCATCTACATCTTTTATTATCTCAAAGAATTGCTTTAAATCCCAAGCTGATCTTCCAATAAATAGACCATCTATATTATCTCTTTTAATTAAAGGTAGTGCATTTTCGGGATTTACACTTCCTCCATATAATAAGGGGGGGATTTCATTTGCAATTTCAGAACCATAAAGCTCTGTAAGTATCTCACGAATATAACCATGAGCTTCCTCTGCATATTCTGGTGTTGCTGGAATACCACTAGATCCTATAGCCCATATAGGTTCATATGCTAACCAGATTTTTTTTACATCTTCAGATGGAACATCCTTTAAAGTAATTTTCACCTGCATTCTTAACTTTTCTTTCGTTACTCCGTGGTTTTTCTCATGAATATTTTCACCAATACATATTAAAGGTATGAAATCGTAATCCAAGGCAGCTAATACTTTTTTTGTTAATTTCATAATCATTTTCATTGTAATATTGTCTTCGCTCTGAATGACCTAATTGAATAATATCTAAACCAATTTCCCTTAACATTTTAGGCGAAATTTCTCCTGTAAAAGCACCCTCTGGCTCATAATGGGCATTCTGGGCCCCCTACTAACAAACTACCATCCTTTGTCATTTCTCTTATATGCCATAAACTGGTATAAGGAGGAATTATAAAAACTGAATATTTTCATAATCCTTAATAAAATTTGATAGTTCTTTAGTATATTTCTTTGCATCTTCAACAGTTCTATGCATTTTCCAATTAGTACCTAGCATTATCTTCTTCATCTTTTTCCCTCCAAGATGCTGCCAATTAATTATTTAAAATTTTGATTTTCAAATTCTATTATTTGTTCAATATTTTTTTACGGAATGGGTGGGCTTAAACTCTAATCCTAGCCATTCATTAACTATTACTTTAGCTAATTCTACACCCACTACTCTTTGACCTAGAGTTATTACATTAGCATTATTGCTTAATTTTGCTCTTTGTGCAGAATAAACATCATGACAAACAGTGGCATGTATTCCCTTGAATTTATTAGCAGCTATGGACATACCAATACCTGTCCCACAAATTAGAATTCCATTATCTTTATAATCACTTTCAATAATTTTATTACACAATTTTTCTGCTACTAAAGGATATATGGTTTCATCACTACTATTTTCAACACCTACATCCTCATAAGGTATACCTTTTTCCTTTAAAAATTCGACTATAGAATTTTTTTTAAATTAACACCTGCTTTATCGCTTCCAATTACTATCTTTTTCAATTTAATACCTCCCTATTGAATATAGTGTAATTTTTTTCATTCTGTTCATAAAGATTTATTGATACTAAATTAATAAAATGTGACATTTGTTAGAATATTCTGTTGCCTATTGACATATTTCAATGCTATTAACAAATGTCATTTGCTACTAGTATAACCTAATTAGAATTCATTGTCAATAGATTTTATTTTTTTCTTTATTTAATTATTTTCTGTATAATAGAAAACTTCCCTTTTAGAAATTATAATTTCTAAAAGGAAGTTTCTCATCAATTTAAAATAAAAT
>JMBX01000455.1_pt1 | contig 10244 bp, 15 predicted proteins | sample 616521 | NCBI WGS metagenome assembly JMBX01 (sample SAMN02727906, study PRJNA239997) | anaerobic digester metagenome | biome: anaerobic digester; isolation source: mesophilic anaerobic digester inoculated with municipal waste water sludge... | place: Germany: Bielefeld University, CeBiTec ...
TAAATATGAAGCAAATAAAAAAAATATTAAAAAAAATTAGATGGAATACTATATGAATCCATAGGATATGGATATATTCCGTTGATGATTACAAAACACTGTCCTATAGCATTGGTGAAAAATTGCCATAATGATAAAAATTGTGATATTTGCCATTATAATAAAGGATATGGTTTAAGAGATAGAAAGGGTATAGATTTCTATATGGATAGAAGCAAAGGTTGTACTACAATATATAATTCTGTTCCATTGATGATATTGGACCACATTCATCAGATATATAATAATGGTATAGATATGATAAGATTGGATTTTACCTTTGAAAATGAAGGCATAAAAGAAATACAGGAAATATATTATGACTATGCAAATAATAGAATAGACAGAGAAATAGTTGAGAAATTTATTCAAAATTACAGAAGCAAAAAAACATATAACAAAAGGCCATTATTTTAGAGGCGTTATATAACACAGAGGTGATCTAATGGAAGCAAAAACCTATAAGGTATTGGAATATGATAAAATTGTTAAAATGCTTGTAGAAAAAGCAGAATCTCAACTAGGCAAAAATATGGCTAAAAATATTAAAGCTTCATCAGATATAGAAGAAGTTGAATATATGCAAAGGGAAACTCAAGAAGCTTTGAGATTGTTTATAGATAAGGGTACTCCTCCTTTATATGGAATTTATGATATTTCTCATGAATTGAAGATGGCAGAGATTGGAGGGGGGGTATTAAGCCCTGGTTCACTGCTAAAAATATCCGACTCTTTAAGGGTTTCACGGAATTTAAAAAGATATATTAAAGAGGTTAGAGAACAAGGGAAATTGGATTGTCCCATTGTTCAGGGGGGGTTAATAGAAGATTTAAGGACTTTTAAGACTATTGAAGAAGAAATAAACAATGCAATCGTTGGAGAAGATGAAATATCGGATAATGCAAGTGGGGGGGCTCTTAGGAGCATACGAAGGCAGATAATGAATAAAAACGATTCCATTAAAGATAAGTTAAATTCCATTACCAATTCCAACAAGTATAAGAAGTATTTACAAGATAGCATAGTAACTGTAAGAGATGGGAGATATGTGGTACCAATAAAGCAGGAATACAAAAGCTATTTTCCTGGAATAGTTCATGATCAATCCTCTAGCGGTGCCACTTTATTTGTGGAGCCTATGGCAGTAGTAGAGTTAAATAATGAACTGAGGGAATTGGAAATAAAAGAAAAGGAAGAAATTGAAAAGATATTACGCAAGCTGTCGAATTTAGTTGCAGAAGAAGCCTCATCTATAAAAAAAACAACCAAAAAAAATACTTCAAAGATTGGATTTTATATTTGCTAAAGGTAAATTGGCATTAGAGATGAATGGTACTAAACCTAATCTTAACAATAAAGGATATATAAATATTAAGCAAGGAAGACATCCTTTGTTAAAGGTAGATAAAGTAGTTCCTATAGACATATATATTGGAAAGGATTTTAACACTTTAGTTATAACAGGTCCTAATACAGGTGGAAAGACAGTAACTTTAAAGACTGTGGGATTATTAACATTAATGGGGGGGCAATCTGGTCTTCATATACCAGCAGATTTTGATTCTGAAATAGGAGTATTTGATCAAGTATTTGCTGATATTGGTGATGAACAGAGTATAGAACAGAGTTTGAGTACTTTTTCTTCCCATATGACTAATATAGTTAATATATTAGAAAAGGTAGATGAAAATAGTCTTGTTTTATTTGATGAATTAGGAGCTGGTACTGATCCTACTGAAGGAGCAGCTTTAGCTATGTCGATACTAGAACATTTATTGAAAAAGAACATAAGGACTATAGCAACCACTCATTATAGTCAATTGAAGATATATGCTTTGACAACAGAAGGAGTTAGAAATGCTTCAGTAGAATTCGATGTAGATACCTTAAGCCCTACTTACAGATTGCTTATAGGCGTGCCAGGGAAATCCAATGCTTTTGAAATATCTAAGAGGCTAGGTCTTCAGGATTATATAATAAACTATGCTAAAACATTGGTTTCAAAAGAAAGTGTAGAGTTTGAAGATGTATTACAAGCTATAGATAGAGATAGAAAATTATAGAGGAAAATCGATTTGAAGCAGAGAAGCTGAAATATGAAGTGGAAAAGTTAAAAGAAGAGTTAAGTAGAGAAAAGGAAAAAAACAAAGGAAACTAAAGAAAAAAATTATATTAAAAGCTAAAGAAGAAGCTAGGAATATTCTTAGAGCTGCAAAAGAGGAATCGGATAATATAATAGAAGAGTTAAGACAAATATCTCAGGATATAGAGAAAGAAAGAAGTAAAAAGATTTACCAATCTCAAGAAAAATTAAGATTGAAGTTGAATGAAGTAGAAAATTCTATATCCGATGATATACTAAATGTAAAATCTAATGAACCACCAAAGAATCTCAAAATAGGAGATACAGTAGAAGTGCTATCCTTAAATCAAAAAGGGACTGTACTTGAATTACCAGATGAAGATGGAAATGTAGTTGTACAGGTGGGGGGGATTATGAAGGTAAATGTTCATATTTCCACTTTAAAGAGGGCTGAATCAGATGAACTGGATAAGGGTAAGGTTAGCACCAAAAATATAATAAGGACTAAGTCAGCAAATGTACAAAAGGAAATAGATTTGAGAGGAAAAACTTTAGATGAGGCATTACTAGATTTGGACAAATATATTGATGATGTATATCTAGCGGGTATTAAGGAGGCTTATATTATTCATGGTAAAGGCACTGGAGTTTTGCGTAGTGGCATTAATTCTTATTTAAAAGGACACAAGCATATAAAATCTTCTAGAATGGGTAAATATAACGAGGGTGGAGATGGGGGGGTAACAGTGATAGAGTTGAAATAACTCCTTGAATTAATTTAAGTAATATTGTATATTATAGATTAATAAATAAATATTTAAATCCATTGAAGAAGAGAGTAGAGTATACATTTTGTTTCAGCGAGCTGGAGATGGTGTGAGCCAGTACAGAAAGTATATTTGAAAAGAACTTCTGAGGATAAATCTGAAATAATATTAGGATATTACGCTGATAGCGTTATAAACTTCGAGTGGGCATTAGCAACAAGAGTGGTAACACGGGATAGCTCTCGTCTCTTATAAGAGATGAGGGCTAAATTTAATTAATATTAGAGGGAGGAATGAATATGATAGATTTTAAAAAGGAAGTAGTAAATTGTATACATGAAGTAGAGAGCAATTTATCCAAAGATGAAATAGAAGCATTGATAGAGATTCCACCCAATTATGATATGGGTGATTATGCATTTGCATGTTTTAGATTAGCCAAAGTGTTTAAAAAAAGCGCCTAATATTATTGCAAAAGAGTTAGCTGATAAAATTCAGAGAAATAAATATTTCGAAAAAAATTGAAAATGTTGGGCCTTATGTAAATTTTTCTATAAACAAAGAGAAATTAACAGAAACAGTACTCAATGAAATAGTAGAAAAAGGGGATAAATTTGGATCTTCAAATGTAGGCAAGGATAGGACAGTATTAGTTGAATTTTCATCACCTAATATTGCTAAACCCTTTCATATAGGGCATATTAGGACTACAGTTATAGGGCATTCCATATATAGAATATATAAATTTCAAGGCTTCGATACAAAAGCATTAAATCATTTAGGAGATTATGGAACTCAATTTGGAATGCTTATTGTTGCATATAAAAATGGGGGAGATAAATCAATTATAGAAAAAGATCCTATAAACGAACTGTTAAAACTATATGTTAAATTTAATGAGGAAGCTGAAAAAGATGAAAATTTGATGGAAGAGGCTAGATACTGGTTTAAAGAATTAGAAAATAAAAATGAAGAGGCCCTTAAACTTTGGCAATGGATAAGGGATATTAGTTTGAAAGAATTTAATAAAGTATATGATATGTTAAATATTAAATACGATTCCTATAATGGAGAGTCTTTTTATTCAGACAAGATGCCACAGGTAATAGAAGAATTAGAAGAAAAAGGGCTTCTAAAGGAATCAAAGGGAGCTTGGATAGTGGACTTAGAACCTTATGATATGCCTCCAGCTTTAATAAAGAAAAGTGATGGCTCTACGCTTTACATTACAAGGGATTTAGCAGCAGCTATATATAGAAAAGAACACTATGATTTTTATAAAAATATTTATGTAGTAGCTTCAGAGCAAAACCTTCATTTTAGACAATTAAAAAAAGATTTTGGAATTAATGGGATATGACTGGGCAAAGGATTGTATCCATGTGAATTTTGGTATGGTTAGTTTAGAAGATGGTAGTTTATCAACACGCAAAGGTAGAGTTATTTTTTTGGAAGATGTATTAAACAAGGCAATTGAAAGTACATTAAAAATCATAGAAGAAAGAAATCCAAATTTGGAAAATAAAGAAGAAGTAGCAAAGCAAATTGGAATAGGAGCTGTAGTATTTCAGGAATTATTCAATAGTAGAATAAAAGATTATGTTTTCAGTTGGGATAGGACTCTTAGCTTTGAAGGAGAAACAGGACCCTATGTACAATATACTCATGCAAGGGCTAATAGTCTTTTAGAAAAGGGCAAATTTAGAATAGAAGATGAAGTGGATTACCATCTATTGAAAGAAGATGATGAGACAAACTTGGTGAGATTATTATACAAGTTTCCAGATGTGGTTTTAGATGCAACTTATAAATATGAACCTTCTTTTGTTACAAGACATGTAGTTGAAATAGCTAAGGCTTTTAATAAATTTTATAACTCCTGCCCTATTTTATCAGTAGAAGAGGAGTTAAAGAAAGCTAGATTAATGTTGGTATTTGGAACTAAAACTGTAATCAAAACTGGTTTGTTCTTGCTAGGTATGGAAGCTCCAGATAGGATGTAGGAGAGGATATGATGGATGATAGGAAAATTATCAAACCTCTATTATTTGCTTTTAATGAGGACATTAGACTGAATAATAGGCCTTCTCATATTACGGATTTAATGGTGTTAACCATTAAATCCTTAATTCCTTCAGAAAATAATGTAAAAGTATATATTGATTATAAACGATTTAGTGAAGAGATTAAACTATGGAAATATTACAAGCATGGGGGGGAGAATAATTCTATATTGAATATATTAGGAAATAAAGACTCCTTTATATATTGGAATGAAGAAGATGATACTGCTTATCTTCGATTAATTCCAATAGTGTTGGTAAATAAAGAATACACCTATGTTCAAGAGGAAATAATAAAAAAAATTTATTGTTTACTACAGGTAATTTGGAGACTTTAATTGAAGGGATTATATTATCTAAATTGTTATATCTTTTAATCAATGAAGAAAAAAATATAATTGAAAAGTTAAAGGAACAGTTAATCAATTTTTCTCAAGTGGATTTTATAGAAAAATATGCTGACTATATTAGATTACCCTTAAATACATATCCAGGAAACTTTACAGTAGCTTTTGAACAGTATAAGATAGATGCAATCAATGTATTAAATTTTTCACATTCAAAATATTTTTATACACTTAAGGATTGTTTGGGATCTATATTTAATGGTAAGTTAGGAAGTACTTTATTTGGAAAATCCATAAACTCATTAATAAAAGATGTAGACGTAGAAAATATACTAAGGATGATTTTTATGAAGAGTTGTGCATCTATATTTATAATCTGAGAAAGGGAAGGATTAATCCTGAAGCTTTAAGAATAGAAAAATATTGTCTTCCAGATGTTTTCAGTTTAATGTTGGGGGATGAGTTTATCACTCTTTATTAAATTATACTAAAATAATAAAAAAAGAATATGCTGAAGATAAAACCATTCTACTTTTAAGTACTAAATCTGGTATATATAAATTTATAAATTAAACCTTCCTTAATTGGAAGGTTTATTTTATGTATATAGCTTAAATCAATAGGAATCGTTTAAATAGGCTAAGAATTCTTCTTCACTACTTTCTGATAGAGAAGATAATTCTTTTAAGATATTCTCTCTTAAAGTTAAGAAAGATTGAATGTTGGTATGGGTACCAGTGTACTCTAGGGCCTCTATTATCATAAGCATATCTTGTTTAGACATTTCTTGGATAGAAATTTTGTCGAATTTTCTCATGAAATATCTCCTTTCATAAAATGATGTATTAATTATATTCTATACTTTTTTTGTATAAACCTTCAATATGTCTATAAGTGGATTTAATAATGTTAATAAAACTATTTAATAAAGATTAGAATAGTTTGTGTTATAATGGAAATAGTTTAAAAAAAAGAGAGGTTGAAGACATGAAGACGATATTAACTACTTTAAATTCAAAGTATATCCATACTGCGCTTTCAATTAGATATTTAAAGTCCTATTCCCAGGATATAACTGATATTGATTTAATGGAATTTACTATTAATCAAAACGTGGATTTTATAGCTGGTGAAATATATAAAAGGAATCCAGATATTATTGGTTTTTCTACTTATATATGGAATAGGGATAAAACTTTAAAGGTATGTGAAACCATAAAACTTGTTTACCCTGATGTAAAGATAATACTGGGAGGTCCTGAAGTGTCTTTTGATGGTCAGGATCTAATGGATGAACACTGGTATATCGATTTCATTGTCTATGGAGAAGGGGAAATTACCTTCAAAGAATTATTAGAGAGCATATTAATGGGAAAAAAAAGACTATAGTTATATAAATGGACTAATCTATAGAAAAGGAGATTCTATTATTCAAAATCCCCCCCTAGGAAACTGATTAAAAACTTAGATAATATCCCATCTCCTTATAGTTTTATTGGTGATGAATTTAAGAACAAGATAGTATATCTTGAAAGTTCAAGAGGCTGCCCATTTAATTGTCAGTTTTGTTTATCATCGACTATAAAGGGGGGTAAGGTATTTTAGCTTAGATAGGGTAAAGGAGGACTTAGAAAAGCTTATAGATGCAAAAGTAAAGCAAGTTAAGTTTGTGGATAGAACTTTTAATGCTAACAAGGAATATGCAATGGAGATAATGAATTTTATTATGGAAAAGATCCCCCCCATAATATGAATTTTCATTTTGAGGTTACAGCCCATTTACTAGATGATGATATGCTTAAATTTTTAAAAAGAGCTAAAGAAGGATTATTCCAATTTGAAATAGGAGTACAGTCTACTAATGTAAAAACATTAGAGGCTATTGGCAGAAAAACTAATTTACCTAAATTAAAAAAAAGTAACTGAAGAGATAAAAAGCTATAATAATATACATCAGCATTTAGATTTAATTGCAGGTTTACCCTATGAGGATTATGATAGTTTTAAGGACTCTTTTAATTATGTGTATGAAATAAAACCAGAAAAAAATACAATTGGGTTTTTTTTGAAACTTTTAAAGGGTTCTGGTTTAAGGAATAAAAGGGGGGGAAAATATGGATTTAAGTTTTTAGATTCTCCTCCATATGAAGTATTGGAAACAAATTATATAAAATATGAAGAAATGTTAAAATTAAAAGGAATAGAAGATTTAGTAGAAAAATATTATAATGAAGGGTATTTTGAACACTCAATTGAGTATATTATAAAAAAATCATTATAAAAGCTCATTTGATTTTTATGAAGATTATTTAAAATATTGGGAAATGCGGGAATTTAATTGGGTATCCCATAGCAGAAATAGATTATATGAAATATTGATACATTTTTGCAAACATAAAGGTTTTGTAGATTTTAATATTATTATGGAAGTGATAAAATATGATTATATATATAATAATAAAAACCCCCCCAATATTCCTAAATTTTTTTTCTAAGAGAAGAAGTAGCTTTAATTCAGAGAAATAAACACAATATATTAAAAGATGGTAATATATTGTATGACCTTCTGCCTCACTATAAAGATAAAGCTACAAAGGATATAATAAACCAAGTTCATATTGAAAAGTTTAAAATAGATATTATTCAATTAATAGATAGAGCATACAATGTGACTACAGATATTATACAGGATAGCTATATTTTGTTTGAATACAGAGATGGGGTCATAAATAGATGTTCAAGTTATGATATAACTGATTATATTTAAAGGAGTGACGAAAGTTGAATTTAATAAAGGATTTGTTATTAGTAAATAAATTAACTATGAAGAAAAGCATAAAAAGTTTTAGTAAAAATTGGATGTTAATATTTACAGGTCTGGTTTATACTTTTTTTAAATATTTTAATATTGTTTATATTGAATACTTTTTTTAAAGGGCCTTTGTATATATTAGTAGGATTTATAATGGCTATTGTAAGTAGTAGTCTGATATCCAATTATCTATATCTTCTATCTAATATTATAAATTATGATAGGATCACCATGGGAAATTTTAAAGAAGGATTTAAATTTTATCTATGGAAGATATATGGAGTATTTTTTTATAGCGTGGATTGCAAATTATTTATTGTCTTTATTAACTGGAATACTTGGAACAAGTGGAGATTTAGTGAATAAAATAATTAGTATTATAATTTTGATTGGATTAAATCCTTTACCAGAGACTATATACCAAAAATATTATTCGCCTTTTGAAAGCATTCAATATGCTTTTGAGTTTATGAAAGGGAATTGGTTTAATTGGTTACTACCAAATATATTATTGTATTTACTCTTATATTTAGTTACTGGAAAGGTTATAGTGGATTTATTTGCAACCCACTTAAGTTTTGGCTTGGATTTGAGCCTTAAAGGTATAGGGGGGGTATATATTTTAGGACAGGTAGTTTTTTTCATTTATTATGATATATAGGGGGGGACATTTATTCAAATTGTTAAGCACTAGTACTAGAAGAAAAAGAATGTATATGAATGAATTTTATGACTAGAAGGTGAAACCATGAAGACGATAGATGAATATTTTAAACAAAACACGGATAAAATTTCTTTTTTTTAGAACTTAAAAAAAGGTACTAATATACAAATTGGGGGGGATTTTATCCTTCAAGAAGATTTACCTATGCCTATCTTGATAGACACTTTGATAGAAGGAATAAAAGAGGGAAATATTTATAAAGAAATTGAAATATCCCATGTAATAGACGGAATCATTTTTTTGATGGGAATTGACATTAATTTTAAATACAATAAAGAATACAAAAAAAATTACTATATGAATATAATCCTAATATTGAAGATTATATCCTATATAAAGGATTTAAATATATAGTAGATAACAATATAGAACATGGGGGGGCTATATTTTTTAGAGCATTGGTGAATATAAACGATAGCAATATTAATGGGGGGGTATTTAATTATGCTCTATCATTGGAGAATCTAGCTATTAAATTTGATAAAGAAGGAGATTTTAAAAAAAATCTATGGATTTTTTGTTGGAATCTACAAAGCAATTGGAATTGATTCTAAATATGTCAGAGGATTTTCCACTAGCCTATTATAAATTAGGTTATCACTATAAACATTATCAACAATTTGTAAAATCAAAATTGGTATGGGAAAAATACTTAAATATGAATGATGATCTGGAAAGAATACAAGAAGTAAGAGAGCAATTGGAACTTATAGAAGATGATGTAATTTTTGAAGAAGGCATAAATCTCTTATCTTATGGTGAGTATTCTAAGGCATTGGATAAATTTTTACAGTTGGTTGATAGACATAAAGAATGGGGGGTAATGTTTTTTTATCTAACAGGTTTGGCTTATAAAGGTTTAGGAGATTATGAGAGTGCTATAGATTATTTTTATGAGGCATTAGATTTAGGATTTAAAGATATTAATGTATATAATGAATTAGGGATTTGCCTATTTACATTAGGATTTGCAAGTGAAGCTATAGATATTTTTAATATAGGAATAGAATTGGAACCAAAGGATTATAAAATATTATTTAATAGAGGTTTAGTATATTTACAAATGGGATACATGGAAAAAGCTATTGAAGATATAGAGAAAGCCCATAGATTCAATCCTGATGATACATTTATTAAAGAACAATTAGAAAAATTAAAATAAAATAATAAAATAAAAAGATAATAATAGAAAATTGGAGAAAAACCATGTAATTATAGAATAATCTATTATAACTATTGTTTTTAAAGATTGAACATAAGAAAAAAATATGTTAAATTATCTAATGTTGTCAGCCATTCCTAGAGAGAGGCACAACAAGGGTTGCTTATAGCATGAAATGAAAGCACATAAAAGCTAAAAAAATGTTGACAAGAAATCAAAAATATGCTATAGTTATAAAGCACAACAG
>JMBX01000456.1_pt1 | contig 10239 bp, 15 predicted proteins | sample 616521 | NCBI WGS metagenome assembly JMBX01 (sample SAMN02727906, study PRJNA239997) | anaerobic digester metagenome | biome: anaerobic digester; isolation source: mesophilic anaerobic digester inoculated with municipal waste water sludge... | place: Germany: Bielefeld University, CeBiTec ...
GACCCATGAGTGATAGATCGCATCATCTGTTGCATACGCACTATGTGAAAAGGTCGGTTTAAGCGGTGTTACATGCCGATTATCAGCATGAGTCTCCTCCTGAAAGTCTCTTTTATTGCAATCGGGTAAAAACAGATATCAATATTCAATGCATTATAAATAACCATTTTTGATATTCCCGATTTTTGGAGCAGACTCAAATAATTATTTTTTTTGATTTATTTTGGTTTTGTTAGCAGACTTATGCATTAAATAACAGAGTGGTTTATGCCGGACTCAGGAGGAGTATGAAAGATTAGTTAAGCATTTATTAAATGGTTGTGTGATTGTCTGTTTAGACTGATTTTCAAGAGAGCTGCCTGGTTGTTTGCTTATATCGGCATCACGGAAAATTTGATAAATTATTGAATTTAATTACCGAAAAATTTCTTTAATTTGAAAAAAATGGTTTACTTTGTAGTATAAAGTAGTAAAAACATTTTAATTACCTAATATTCAGATTGTTGAAAAGGTGTTTTTAGCTCTGCAATGTTACCTTTGTCAAGACATATTTGATAAAACAACCACAATATGATACAAATTGTTGCAAAGTAACACATCATAGAAACACAAAGAAAGCTATTTTTCGTACATTGTTTGAAATAAAAAAATGAATTTACAAAGGGTAAACGAGATTATCGACGGAACAATACAACTCGATTGTAACACTCTTCACAATTACACAAATGCTTTTGCTTCTGATTTGATGAGTGATGTATTGCGATTTCAGATGGAGAACACCATCCTTATTACGGGTTTGTGCACAGTGCAAGCTATCCGTACTGCAGAGATCATCAATATTTCCTGCATAATTTTCGGCAGGGCAAACAGGTTACGGATGAAATGTTGGCTTTGGCAAAGGAACATAATATATCAATTGTTGCAACAGATTCAACAGTTTTTGAGATTTCAGGGAAACTCTATCAAAATGGGTTGAAACCGGTTTCCCTATGAAGATGCATTACAACATAGAGGGGGGGAAATTTCAGCGCGGCAGGACGGGCAAGCTCTGAGGTGAAAAAAACTCTTAAACAGTTCAATATATCGCCTATTATTGTGCGAAGGATAGCCGTGGCGCTCTACGAAGCCGAAGTAAACGTTGTGGCACACGCTTGGAAAGGGATAATGAGTGTGGATATCACGCCGGAGGGAATCGATGTGGTTGTTGAGGATGAGGGGGGGCCTGGAATTGAAGATATTGACAAAGCGATGGAAGAGGGCTTTTCTACTGCTACTGATGAGGTTCGTCAAATGGGATTTGGAGCCGGGATGGGACTGCCTAATATCAAAAGAAACTGTGATGAGATGTATTTGTCATCTACACCCGGGACAGGAACAAGGCTTGAGATAAAAGTTTTTTTTCAACGGCTAGCCGGCTTATTGGAATAGTATCCGGATACTTTTAGGTACAAAATGAAAGACAGGAACTATACACATTCAATTCAGATTGATACAAATAAATGTATCGGTTGCTCGCATTGTATGCGTGTTTGTTCTACACAGGCTATCCGTATTGTGGAGGGGTATGCGCGCATTCAACCGGAAAGATGTATCGACTGCGGCGAATGTTACCGTGTTTGTCCTCAACGGGCCATTTACGCTAAGGATGACGGTTTCATTTCCATAGAGAGGGACGGATACCGGATTGCACTGGTGCCCTCTGTCTTTATTGGCCAATTTCCTTCAGAATATTCGGCCACACAGGTACTTGATGCGGTAAAACAGTTGGGCTTTGATGAGGTATATGAGGTGGAGCAGGCAGTGGATTTCATGAAAGAAGCCTATGAATCTGTTGCGAAAGAGGAACTGCCTCATCCGCTTATCAGTTCGTTTTGTCCTGCAATAGTCCGCCTTATTCAGGTTCAATACCCTTCGCTTACAGAGCTGATTTTGTTGCTGAAAGCACCTCACGATGTAGTTGCTCTCTATCTCAGAAATTGAAGGAGAGGGAGGGTATGGACCCGGGGAAATTGTTCATATATTATATTACCCCCCCGTGCGCTGCGAAAATTGTTGCAGCCCGTGCACCCGTAGGTGAGCTGCAATCGCCTATCGATGCTACAATAAATATGACCGAGATCTATAACAAGGTTTCAAAAATACTGCATGGAAAGAAAAATCCCGGGTTACACAAAAAAATTTGCAAATATGAGCCCCCCCGATTCGGTCAACTGGTCGTTGTCGGGGACCGAAAAGAAATATTTTCCTGGTAGAAGCTTGGCTATTGACGGGATAGATAATGTGATTGAGTTTCTTGAAAAGCTGGAATCGGGACATATCGCCGAAATAGATTTTCTAGAGATGCGTGCCTGTGACCAGGGGTGTGCCGGGGGGGCATCCTTTGTCCCGGTAACAGATTCCTTACAGTGGAACGATTGGAACATAGGCATAAAAGATTGCAAAAGCTGAAAAAGGCCGACAAAGGAGTTGTGAGAAATCCACTTATGGAGTATAAGGAGGTGCTTCATGCACTTTCCAGTGTCGATCCGGTTTATCCACGCGATGGACTGCTGTTGGATGAAGATATGGAGAAGGCGTTGATTAAGCTGCAGCGAATTGAGCGGCTTATGACCTACTTTCCCGGTTTCGATTGCGGTGCCTGCGGTGCACCGGGCTGCAGGAATCTGGCCGAAGATATTGTAAGAGGCAAAGCGAGCATATCTCATTGTGTTTTTGTGCAGCGTGTTATGGAGAAAAATTACAAACTGAGCCCTGATCAGGCCTTTGTGGTTATAGAAAAGATATGGGGCAGGAACAGGCTCAATAAATACAGAGATTCACATGGAAAAGAATCTTAAACAGCTTACAGAAGAGCTGAATTTTGAATGTCTTACGGGTAACTCTCTGTTAGAGAGAGCGGTGCAGTCGGCTTATGTGTCTGATTTGCTGAGTGATGTGATGGGTAAAGCACAACCTAAAATGCTTTGGGTTACATCGCAGGTACATAAAAATATTGTGGCGGTTGCTTCGCTTAAAGAGTTAAGTGCAGTAATAGTGGTCAATGAGCGGATTGTTGCTCAGGAGGTATTGGATCATGCCGAAGCTGAGGAGGTAGTTATACTAACATCCGGGATGCCTGCTTTTGAAACTGCCGGAATACTGTATGAGTGGTTGAAGGAGGTTGATTGAGCACGTGGCATGAGCGACGCGCAACTGACAACAAAGTTGAATAAAGCGAAAAAGAGAGGAGTTAAATGAACTGTTTCAATGCCGATTTGCACATTCACACCTGTTTGTCACCGTGCGGCAGCCTTGATATGAGCCCGGGGGGGAATATTATCCGTACGGCGAAGGCGAAGGGGCTGCATATGATAGCAATCACCGACCACAACACCACCCGGAATGTACGTGTTTGCGTGGAAATTGGCAGCAGGGAAGGCGTTTATGTTATACCGGGTGTGAGGTGAACACAAGGGAAGAGGTCCACTGCCTATGTTATTTCCCTCATTTGCAGGCATTGGAGGAGTTTCAGAACTATCTGGAAGAGAGAATGACCGATGTGAAAAACGATCCTCGCCGCATGGGATACCAGGTAGCTGTAGATGAGAATGATCTGATAGTGTATGAAGAAGAGCGCTCTTTATTTATGAGTATTGATGATGAGATAGAGGGCGTGGCAGGAGAGGTACACAGGCTGGACGGAATTTTCGTGCCGGCTCATATCGACAGGCCGAAAAACAGCCTGTTCAGTCAGCTGGGTTTTATACCTTTCGATCTTGAGTATGATGCGCTTGAGGTGTCAAAAGCTACAACGCCGGAAGAGTTTGTAAAAAAACACCAGGGTCTTAAAGGTAAACGGTTCCTCCAAAACTCCGATGCCCATTATCCGGAAGATATTGCTTCAGTGTATAATCGCTTCAATATGGAGAGGCCAGATTGGGAATGTTTTAGAACATTTTTTGCTGAAAACCGGAATAAGGGATCTGAAATATATTGCACTAATGGTTGATATGGCGATGCATATGATGGATATAGTACAGAATTCCATTCGGGCGGAAGCGAAGAAAATCTGTATATCTTTTAATGAGGATAGTATAGGAAACAGGCTAATATTCAGGGTAGAAGATGATGGAATAGGAATGAGCGGAGAGGCAGTGAAAAACTGGCCGACCCTTTTTATTCTACTCGAACCACCAGAAGAGTTGGGTTAGGCGTCCCTTTTTTTTAAAAATGACTTGCGAGCAGGCCGGAGGTTCGCTGGAGGTACTATCTGAAGAGGGTAAAGGGACAACAGTTGAAGCGGTTTACCGTACTGATAACCCGACTGTCTACCGCTGGGAGATATTGCGGGATATCTGGCTTTGTTGTTGAAAGCTAATCCGGGGATTCATTTTAGGTTTGCCTATAAGGTAGATGGGAAGCTATTTGAAATTGATTCCAATGAAATGAAGTTGCAGGGGGGGATAGATTTGCAATACCCGCAGATGTTGCCGGCAGTAAAAGAGTTTATAAACGAAAACCTGAAAGAGATATTCAAATGAGGCCTTTGAATAGCTTTCTATGCAGGTAGCAGTGGGGTGGAAACAGCTACAATAAATAACTTATAACTATTAATATATGAATAATATGAATGGAATAAAACACTTGCCGACCTGAAAAGAAACAGGAAGAGGTAAAATCCATCCTCGACTTAAGGAACAGGGCTGAGAACCCCCCCGAGTCAATTGTTCAGGTGAAGGTGGCTATGGCCACATGCGGAATAGCCTCTGGAGCTAAAGAGGTGATGGAGTACTTCGTGGAAGAGCTCGATAAGAGAAGAATAGATGCGGTAGTAACACAGACAGGATGCATGGGTTACTGCTTTGCCGAACCTACCGTGGAAATAACCATGCCGGGAAAAGAACCGATGGTTTTCGGATATGTAAATCCTAAAAAAAAGCCGACGAGATAATAGAACGCTATATCAAAGATGGCGAACTTGTCGACGGTATAATACCACAAAATTACAATACTATCTAAAATACAACTAAATATGAGTCAATACAAAATGCACCTTCTCGTATGCGCAGGGACCGGATGCAATTCATCGGAAAGCAGCTTGGTTTACGAAATGTTACGCGATGAGGTTGAGAGAAAAGAATTGAAAGAGGATGTACAGATTATCCGTACCGGCTGTTTGGTTTTTGCGAAAAGGGGGGGCCAATAGTGAAAGTCTTGCCAGATAACACGTTCTACACCCAGGTAAGGCCTTCTGACGCAAAAGAGATTATTGATGAACATGTTATCAAGGGGGGCGAAAGGTAAATCGTCTGCTTTATACAGATCCCGAGACCGAGGAACATATACTCGATTCAAAACATATGGGCTTCTATAAGAAGCAGTTGCGTATAGCGCTTCGTAACTGTGGAACCATCGATCCCGAGAATATTGATGAATCGATTGCCCGAGATGCATACCAGGCATTAGGTAAAGTTCTTACAGATTACTCTCCGCAGGAGGCCATTGATGTGATCAAGAAATCGGGATTGCGTGGCCGTGGCGGTGCGGGATTCCCTACAGGCCTGAAATGGGAGATTGCCAGCAGGAACGAAGCCGATCAGAAGTATGTGGTCTGTAATGCCGATGAAGGCGATCCGGGGGCTTTCATGGATCGCTCCATCCTTGAGGGTGACCCCCCACTCTGTACTTGAAGCTATGATTATTTGCGGCTATTGCATAGGCGCAACCAAAGGATTGATATATATAAGGGCAGAATATCCGCTGGCTATAAAACGACTGAAGATTGCAATAGCGCAGGCAAGGGAGTACGGATTGCTGGGTGATAATATTTTCGATGCCGGCTTCAACTTCGATATAAGCCTTAAATATGGTGCAGGTGCTTTCGTCTGCGGTGAAGAGACAGCACTCATAAACTCTATGGAAGGGAAAAGGGGGTGAACCGTCCAACAAACCTCCATTTCCGGCACAGAGCGGATATATGGGAAAACCTACGAACGTTAACAATGTGGAGACTCTTGCTAATATACCTGTGATTATTCAAAGAGGGGGGCCGAATGGTTCTCTTCAATCGGAACCGAAAAGTCGAAGGGGGGGACTAAAGTGTTTGCTCTTGCAGGAAAGATAAATAATGTGGGATTGATTGAGGTGCCAATGGGTATTACGCTTAGAGAGATTATTTACGAGATTGGCGGCGGAATAAAAAACGGCAAGAAATTCAAGGCGGTGCAAACAGGAGGGCCTTCAGGAGGATGCCTTACAGAGAAGCACCTTGATACGCCGATAGATTATGAAAGTCTTACTGCTGCAGGCTCAATGATGGGTTCAGGAGGCATGATTGTGCTTGATGAGGATGACTGCATGGTATCGGTAGCCAAGTTCTACCTGGGTTTTATTGTGGAAGAGTCCTGCGGAAAATGTGCACCCTGCCGCATCGGCAACAAACGGCTTTATGAAGCCCTCGAAAGAATCACCGATGGCAAAGGCAAACAGGAAGATATAGAAAAGCTGAGAAACTTAAGCAGTGTCATTAAAGATACTTCGTTGTGCGGATTAGGACAAACTGCTCCCAACCCGGTACTCTCAACACTCAACAACTTCATGGATGAGTACAAGGAGCATGTGCATGATAAAATGCCGTTCCGGCCAGTGTCGTAACCTCCTATACTATGTGATTTCTGAAGAAGATTGTATCGGATGTATGGCATGTAAGCGGGTTTGTCCTACACATGCAATCAGTGGAGAAAAGAAAGAGCCACATGTTATCAATCAGGAGATATGTATTAAATGCGGCGCCTGCATGGAGAAATGTCAGTTTGAAGCAATCAGCCTGAAAAGTGATTATAAGGTTAGTGTAATGGCCAATTAAACAGGAATAATCAATAACATCGAGCAATAGTTGAGGGAGATATTAAAATAGTCCTGGCAATTGCTCCGTAAACCTAAAAAAATAATGATAGAACTCACTATAGACAAGAAAAAAAGTAAGGGTAGAAAAAGGGACTACCATCTTAAAGGCTGCACAGCAGGTGGGAGTGGAAATTCCGACACTGTGCCATTTTGAGTTGTGCGACCTGGATATTGAAAATAAACCCGGAGGATGCCGTATTTGTGTTGTGGAGGTGGAGGGGGGGCGCAGGAATCTGGCTCCATCGTGTATGACCGAAGCTCAAGATGGCATGGTGATAAATACACACAGTATCAGGGTGCTTAACGCCAGGACAACAGTATTGAAACTCATTATCTCAGACCACCCGTTCGACTGCCTGGTATGTGCTAAATCGGGCCATTGCGAACTGCAGAGCCTTGCAACACAGTTTGGAATACGCAGCCTCCCGTATGAAGGAGAGCAGTCGCATTACAGGAAGGATACTTCACCCTCAATAATACGTGATGTAGATAAATGTATTATGTGCCGACGCTGTGAAATGATGTGCAACGAGGTGCAGACAGTGGGTGCTCTTGCAGCAGTAAACCGCGGCTTTATGTCGGTTGTGGCACCCGCTTTCGAGATGAACCTTGAAGACTCTCCATGTACCTATTGCGGACAGTGTGTATCGGTATGCCCGACAGGCGCTCTTACCGAAGTGGATCACACCAACGACATTATAAGAGCTTTGAATGATCCCGCCAAAACTGTTGTAGTACAGACAGCACCAGCTGTTCGCGCCGCTTTAGGAGAAGAGTTCGGACTGGAAGCGGGAACGCTCGTTACTGGTCGGATGGTGGCGGCGTTGCGGGAGCTGGGATTCGACTATGTTTTGATACCGACTTTAGTGCCGACCTTACCATTATGGAGGAGGGGACGGAGTTGCTGCAGCGCATTCAGGGCCATCTGGCCGGAGACACTTCTGTCCGTCTGCCTATACTCACGTCGTGCTGCCCTGGATGGGTTAACTTCTTTGAACACAACTTTTCTGATCTTTTGGATGTGCCATCTACTTCAAAGTCGCCACAGCAGATGTTCGGAGCGATAGCAAAATCATGGTTTGCAGACAAGATCGGAGTCAACAGGAAAGATCTGGTAGTGGTGTCCATTATGCCATGCCTGGCAAAGAAGTATGAATGTCAGCGCGATGAGTTCAGTGTAGCCGGTAATGCCGATGTCGATTTTTCCATCTCTACTAGAGAGCTGGCAGCATTTATAAAACAGGCTAACATCGATTTCTGAATCTTCCCGATGAAGATTTCGATGACCCGCTGGGTGAGTCGTCAGGAGCAGCTGTAATTTTCGGTAACACCGGTGGAGTAATTGAAGCTGCTTGTCGTACTGCATACGAGCTGCATACTGGTAAAACTCTTGAAGAGGTTGAATTTCACGAGTTGCGCGGAGTGGAGGGTATCCGGTCTGCCACCATTGATTTCGACGGGTTAAAGCTAAATATAGGAATAGCTCATGGGTTGGGGGGGAACGCTCGCAAATTGCTGGATGAAGTGAGAGCTGGAACTTCGCAATATCATGCTATTGAGATTATGGCATGCCCCCGGAGGCTGCATTGGCGGAGGTGGACAGCCTTATCATCATGGTAACAGCAGAATCCTTGCCAAACGTGCTGCCGCTATCTACACCGAGGATGAGCGCAAAACCATCCGCAAGTCGCACGAGAACCCTTCAATTATAAGGCTCTACCGTGAATTCCTGGGCGAACCTGGGAGCCATAAAGCCCACAGTTTGCTGCATACTGAGTATTTTCCTAAAAGCAATGAGGTTTCAATTCATTTAAATGGTCCGAATAGTAAGTAAAAAAAAGCAGAGAAGATATGAATAAAAAAATTTAGTATATCGCCCGAAGTATTCGCTTGTATGGAAAAAGTAGCAGGTACCGACGGCATAGAGGTAAAGGTGAACCTTTCCAGAGAGAAAATAGAGAAGATTAATAATATATGTGACTCATACGGCAACGATCCCGGAGAGCTTATAAACGTGCTGCATGAAACACAGCATGAGTTCGGCTATCTGCCGGCAGAGGTGCAGGATGTGATTGCCCATAACCTTCATCTCTCCGTCGCTCATGTTTATGGTGTGGTTACTTTTTACTCGTTTTTCACGATGATCCCTAAAGGTGAACACCCAATATCGGTCTGTACCGGGACAGCATGTTATGTAAGAGGTGCCGAGATGGTACTGGAGGAGTTCAAGAAAGTACTGAACATTAAGGTAGGGGAGACCACTCCCGATGGCAAGTTCTCCATCAACTGCCTGCGATGCGTGGGTGCGTGCGGACTGGCTCCTGTAGTGCTTGTGGGAGAGAAAGTGTATGGGCGTGTATCTCCAGATGGCGTAAAAAAAATATTTTGAATGAGTACAGAAAATAGTCTACTTTAATTTATTCAATCCCTGTTCAAGGTCGGCAATGATATCTTCTGAATTCTCCAATCCTACAGACAGGCGGATAAGTCCGTCGCTTATGTTGCCGGCAAACCGTTCTTCGGGTGAATAGGAGGAGTGGGTCATGCTGGCGGGATGCTGAATAAGGGTTTCGGCATCCCCCCAAGCTTACCGAAATAGACAAAAGCTGCAGGTTGTTGAGGAGTTCTTTTCCTGCTTCTACCCCTCCTTTTACTTCAAAAGAGATGATAGCCCCCGGCAGCAACATTTGTTTTTTTGCCAATGCAAACTGAGGAAACGATGCCAATCCGGGAAACAAGACAGTTTCAACAGAAGCGTGCTTTTCTAGAAACTCGGCCACTTTTTGTGCGTTACTGCAGTGTTTTTCCATTCTTATTTCCAGAGTTTTGAGCCCGCGTGCAATCAGAAAAGCTTCGAAAGGGCTCAGGCTGGCTCCTGTCATGTCCTTAATACCTACATACCGCACTCTGTCAATATATTCTTTCTTTCCCACAACAAATCCTGCTATAACATCGCCGTGTCCGTTAAGGTATTTTGTTGCCGAATGAATAACTACATCAGCACCCCCCTTTCTATAGGACGTGTGATATAGGGAGTGGAAAAAGTGTTATCGACCATAAAAACACAGTCGGGTTTACGATGGACTATTTCTGCAATTGACGATAAATCTGCTATGTAAAGTGTAGGATTTGCCGGCGTTTCCAGATAAACCAACCTGGTATTGGAACGCATGGCCGATTCAATGTTCCCCCCCGGATCACGAATATCCACAAACGATACATCAATTCCGTATCTGCTGACTCCATGGTTAAGATAGGCGAAAGTGCATCCATAAAGCGTTTTTGAGGCGATAATATGATCGCCCTGTTCAACACACGCCCAAATGGCCGATGTGATAGCACCCATCCCCGAAG
>JMBX01000457.1_pt1 | contig 10223 bp, 21 predicted proteins | sample 616521 | NCBI WGS metagenome assembly JMBX01 (sample SAMN02727906, study PRJNA239997) | anaerobic digester metagenome | biome: anaerobic digester; isolation source: mesophilic anaerobic digester inoculated with municipal waste water sludge... | place: Germany: Bielefeld University, CeBiTec ...
AGTTTATCAATACTGTAACTCACCGGGTTACTTTACGTACCGTCCTGCCCGTACCCACCGAGCAGGGGGGGTATAAACAAGAGGTGGGGGGGGATGGCCTCAATTCGCTCTATCTTTTCGAGCCTTCCCCGCAGGCGGCGCTGCAATCCTTGATTCCCCCTTTATGTTCGAGCGGCGATTTATGAATCGCTTGTGGAAGCCAAAGCAAGCGAATTAGGGGGGGCCAGGATGGCTGCTATGCGCAATGCCACAGATAACGCGGGGGGGAGCTGATCCGGGAGCTGAATATAACTTATAACCGGGCGCGCCAGGCCCAAATTACCCGAGAAATAGCGGAAATAGTGGGCGGAGCGGACGCATTGGAATCGTAAATAGGGGGGTTAGTCCATGAGTGCTAATGTAGGAAAATAGTTCAAGTTATCGGGCCGGTAGTTGATGTGGAGTTTCCGCCGGAGCAGCTGCCCGCTCTACTGACAGCGATTAAAATTAAGGGTGAAACGGAAGGCGGCAAAATTGATCTTACTCTGGAAGCGGCTCAACATCTGGGCAACAATGTGGTGCGCTGTATCGCCATGGCTTCAACGGATGGGCTGCAAAGAGGCTTAGAAGCGGTTGATCTGGGCGGCCCCATCTCCGTTCCCGTGGGCCCGGAGACATTGGGCAGGCTTTTTAATGTTTTGGGCGAACCGATTGACGGCAAGGGGGGGCGATCAACACCAAAGAACGCAGGCCCATTCACAGGCCGGCACCCAAGGTCGATGAAGTGGAACCTTCCACCACCATGTTGGAGACGGGAATCAAAGTGGTGGATCTGCTCGCACCCTACGCCCGCGGCGGAAAGGTCGGCTTGTTTGGCGGTGCGGGTGTGGGCAAAACAATCTTAATCATGGAACTAATTCGCAATATTGCCCAAGAGCATGGGGGGGGTTTTCCGTATTCGCCGGTGTGGGCGAACGGACCCGGGAAGGCAATGAACTTTATTTCGAAATGCAGGATTCAGGGGGGGTTATTGACAAAACGGCCATGGTCTTTGGGCAGATGAATGAACCACCGGGTGCGCGCCTGCGGGTCGGGCTGACCGGGTTGACCATTGCGGAGTATTTCAGAGATGATGAACGGCAGGATGTTCTTTTATTTATAGATAATATTTTCCGTTTCACCCAGGCCGGCTCAGAGGTTTCGGCGCTCTTGGGGGCGCATGCCCTCGGCTGCCGGGTATCAGCCTACGCTGGCGACCGAAATGGGCCAGCTGCAGGAGCGGATTACCACAACAAGCAGGGTCGATAACTTCTATCCAGGCGATTTACGTGCCTGCCGATGACTACACCGATCCTGCCCCCCCTGCCACCACCTTTGCCCACCTGGACGCAACCACAAACCTGGAGCGGCGCATTTCAGAAAAGGGTATCTACCCCCCCGCGGTCGATCCCCCCCTTGCTTCCACATCGCGCATCTTGGCACCTGATATTGTCGGCCAAGAACACTATAGTGTGGCCCGCAGCGTACAGCAGGTGCTGCAGCGTTTTACCGAATTACAGGACATCATCGCCATCCTAGGTATGGATGAACTGTCAGATGAAGACCAGGTGGTTGTAGCCAGGGCGCGGCGCTTGGAACGCTTTATGTCGCAGCCCATGTTCGTGGCGGAGACGTTTACCGGCCTGGAAGGCAAATACGTACCCATTAAAGAGACGATTCGCGGCTTTAAAGAAATCCTCGATGGTAAACACGATCATCTACCCGAGAACGCCTTTTCATGGTGGGCACCATCGACGAGGCGGTGGCCAAGGGTGAATCACTCATGGCGGAGGGGAATGCGTAATGCCCATCTTTCGGCTGCAGGTGCTCACACCGGAGCGCACCGTTATCTCAACTGAGGTCGAATATGTTGAACTGCCGGGTACGGAGGGCACATTCGGCATTTGCGCGGGCATGCGCCGCTGATGGCCCGTGGGAATCGGAGTTTTAGAGTTCGGGCCACTACAGGGGGGGCGCGGCGTAAGATGGCTCTTGGCGGTGGCTTTATAGATGTGCGGGATGATCAACTCACCGTACTGGCTAAAACGGCCGAATTGGCCGGGGGGGAAATAGATGCTCTACGCGCCCGCGAGGCAAAGGAAAGGGCGGAACGGAGGTTGGCCGAACGCCGGGACGAGTTGGATTTTAACCGGGCCCGCCTGGCACTGCAAAAGGCACTTTTGCGCTTAAAGATCGCGGAAACGGAATAAAACATAATATTGAAGGGGGGCACGGGCCTTATGGCTTGTGCTCTTTTTTTGTTTGCCGTTTTGAATACGGCCCAATATTTGGGTGCATACTAGAGTCAAGGCGGTGATAAATATGAATTATTGGCAGACGACAAAAACTAAATTAAGTCAGTTGTGGTACAAAAGGGAGAGCCGCAGAGTATTAGTGGGAATTATTATAGGGATTGCACTTTTGGCGGGAATCGGCGTAGGCATCTACCGCGCTCTGCCAGCCACTGAACAGGCAGTGACCATTAACCCTGTCAGCCGGGAAGAGGTGAACGAGCTGGTCCAGGTTCAGGTGGAGGCGGTCATAGCTGATCTATACCCTGGGTGCTGGAGGGGGGGCCCTCCGCTATGGCTGTGGTGGAGCCCCCCCCGGTGCATGTGCCCGCCCCCCCACAGAGTTTAGGCCGGAACCGGAACCGCTGCCCGCCCTGTCCTTTGAACATATTATCTGGCCTGTCCAGGGCGAGATAAAACACCCTTTGGTTGGTATCGGCACCCGGCCTATGGTGACTGGCGTTTCAACGCGGGGCTGGAGTTTGAAGTATCCGGTGAAACAGTGCGCACCGTTTTACCCGGTGAAGTGCTTTCCGTTACCTCCAACGGGTTGGAAACGGAACTGGTAATCGATCATGGCAGTGGTTGGTCCAGCACCTACCGCTCCATCAAGGCCATCTCAGTGGGCCCCCCCGGTGAGCGGGTTCGGCAAAACCAAGATATCGCTCTGCCGGAAAATTCCGGCATCGTCTTTTTCGGCCTTGCCTACCAGGATGAGCCGGTTAATCCCCCAAGCCTTTCTCCATTGATGCTAAGCATATTCAACACCCGTTGGCATATAAATGTATAAAAAGTGCTAGGGGGGGAAGCGCAGATGAGAGACTATATCCGCAAGCGGGTGGTGGATGTTAGTTTATATATCGTGAAAACGAAAGCAACGGTAAGACAGGCGGCCACCGTTTTCGGCGTGAGTAAGAGCACGATCCACAAGGACGTGACTGAGCGCCTGCCGCGGATTAATCAAGAATTGGCTGATCAGGTCAAAAAAAGTACTTGAGCTGAATAAGTCGGAAAGGCATATTCGCGGCGGTGAAGCAACCAGGCGGAAATACAGTGGCAAACGAAGCAGCCGCGCCTCTTAGAACTATTCCCTAAAAAAAAGGATTTGCCCCCCCTGTGGCGAACATTACCTCATTGCAGAAAAATGGTAAACGTTCGCAGAGGGGGGGGCCTGAAAATGTTTAGTAGGGATATTGGCATAGATCTCGGCACAGCGAATATTTTAGTCTATGTGCGCGGCAAGGGAGTGGTTATCCACGAACCGGCAGTGGTTGCAATAGACGTAAATACTCAAAAAAATATGCGCTCTCGGAGCCGAGGCCCGGGAGATGATTGGGCGTACACCGGGAATATAAGAGCAATCAGACCCTTGAGTGAGGGAGTAATTGCTGATTTTAGGATTACTGAGGAAATCCTCAAACACTTTATTAAAAAGGTCGCGGGGGGGCGCGGATTTTTCAGGCCCCCGGATTATGATCTGCATTCTCCGGGATTACCACAGTTGAAAACGGGCAGTACTTGAAGCCGCGAGCCAGGCCGGTGCCAAACAGGTCTATCTGGTCACCGAACCCATAGCCGCGGCTATTGGTTGTGGCCTTGATATTTCCGCTCCCAGCGGAAACATGGTGGTGGACATTGGCGGCGGTACAACGGACATTGCCGTCATTTCACTGGGCGGCGAAGTCACTTCGGAATCGCTGCGCATCGGCGGTGAGCATCTGGAAGAAGCGATTCAGCGCTATATCCAGCGAATTTATAACCTGGCCATCGGTGATCGCACCGCTGAGGAAATCAAAAAGTCCATTGCCAGTGCCTACCCGGAGGCGTCCAATACACTATCAATCCGGGGTAGAGATCTTATTACCGGGCTGCCCGCAACGGTGGAGATCTCCGCCGTTGATATTCACCCCCCCGCCTTAGAAGAGCCTATTACGAGCATCATTGATGCCATCCTGGCCGTCTTGGAAGTGACCCCCCCCAGAATTGGCCGCGGATATCATCAACAAAGGGATGGCCTTGACGGGCGGCGGTGCGCTGCTCGATGGTATGGCCCGCTTGATACAAGAGCAAACGGGCGTACCCGTCATGCTCGCCGAAGACCCCCCCTTGAGCTGTGCGGTGCGAGGCACGGGAGAAATTTTAGAAAGCCTGGACGGGACTCTGCCCGCCTCTACTTATGAGGCCAGTTATACAAGGGCGCGCTAGGCACTAAAGATCCTCAGCCAACCTGCCGATACGGAGAGTAAGACTATCTTCGCGGGGGGTGATGAACATACTGCGCGGCATCTATACTGCGGCCTCAGGCATGCTTGTAGAAACGATGAGGATGGATGTGGCCAGCAACAACCTTGCCAATGTGGATACGGCGGGCTTTCAGCGGCAAACAGCCCACGTCTATGCTTTTCCCCAAGCACCCATCGCACGTGATTACCATAATCAGCGGCGGGTCTTGGGAACGCTGGGTACCGGGGGGGCTTTCGCCGAAGGGAGCAGCACCTCTTTTGCCCCCTGGGACACTGAAGACTACCGAAAACCCCTTGGATGCGGCTCTAATCGGCCCCGGCTTTTTGCAGTTGAAACGCCGGAAGGCATTAGGTATACCCGAGACGGCCGTTTTAAGATTAACCCCAGCGGGCTGTTGGCCACACTGGATGACAATCTGGTCCGCGGCGAGCAAGGCTTAATCTACGTTGGTGAAGGGGGGGAGGTTCTGCTGAACGCAGAAGGGGGGGAGATTACGGTAAACGGCCGAGTGGTGGACAAGCTGCTGCTGGTGGAGTTCAATGATCGGGAAGGCCTTGTGAGGAGGGGGGGCTCCAATTTGTTCGAAGCGCTGCCGGAGGCGGGGGGAACCTTTTCGCTACAGGGCGGCGATAGCCCCCCCGGGCACGCTGGAAATGGCTAACGTCAATGTGGTTAGGGAGATGGTTAATCTCATTAACATTCAGCGGGCTTACGAGGCCAACCAAAAAGTTGTGCAGGCATTTGACGAGACGTTAGATAAAGTAGTCAACGAAATTTAATAGTTTGAGGGGGGGAATGGGCTGGACTGGTTAACAGGAGCCTGGAACGAAATGTTCCGCGGAACTATCGACCGACTGAGATAGTTTCCTACCCTCTTCTTGAGTGTTGTATAAAACAAACAAGGAGGGTTTTTTGTTATGATGCGTTCTTTATGGACCGCCGCCTCCGGGATGGTGGCTCAGCAGACCAAAATTGATACAATTTCCAATAACTTGGCTAACGTAAATACCACGGGGGGGTTCAAGAAAAGCCGGGTTGACTTTCAAGATCTGTTGTACCAAACGGTAAAATACGCGGGCACACCCTCAACGGCCGGGGGGGCCCAGGTACCAACCGGAATCCAGGTCGGGCACGGGGGGGTGCGTACCGTGGCAACGCAGCGCATCTTTCTCAGGGGATGTATCAGCAGACAGACAACCCGCTCGATGTGGTTATCGAAGGTGACGGGTTTTTCCAAGTTCTGCTGCCCGACGGCACAATGGCTTATACAAGGGATGGGGCCTTTAAACTGGATGCGCAGGGCAGAATCACAACTTCCGATGGTTTCCCCATTGAACCTGAAATCAGTATTACGGAAGAAGATGCACTGGATTTGAGTATTAGTTCTGATGGGACAGTTACCATTACCATTGCCGGCCAGAGCGATCCAACCGAAAAGGCACGTTCGAACTGATTCGCTTCGTGAACAATGCCGGGTTGAAAAGCATCGGCCAGAACTTGTATACTGCCACAGCCGCCAGCGGCAGCCCCCCCATCGTGGGCATTCCCGGCTTAGACGGTTTCGGCACCTTGAGCCAAAACTTTTTGGAAATGTCCAACGTGCAGGTGGTAGAAGAAATGGTGAATATGATCGTTTCACAGCGGGCGTACGAAACAAATTCCAAGGCGATCCAGGCTTCCGATGATATGCTGCAGACCGCCAATAACCTGCGCAGGTAGGTAGATGAGAATGCGCCGTTTTGGCGAGCGGTAACACCGATTCTGCTTAGTCTGCTTATTTTAGCCCTGCCCGCGGCAGGAGCGGACCGGGCGGAGCGGGTTGTCATTACTTTGCCGGAAAGCGCCACAAGTGAGGGCAAATGGTTAATTCTCGGAGACATCGTTGAGATCGGCGGAGGGCCGCCCGAGTTGGTGGCTGAGGCGGCCGCGGTAAATGCGGGCGCGGCACCGGGTGTGGGCACCTCGCGCCAGCTGACGAAAGGCCAGATTGAGGTGCGCATCCGCCAGGCCAGGCTGGATTTAAGCCTGATAGAATTTCGGGGGGTGCAACTGCTGTCACCGTGTTCGGCGGGGGGCAGCCGGCGGTGGGTCTGATTCTAAGGGTGACGGGGGGGTGAAAGCGGAGGCCGAAATTGTAGTCGCGGCGCGAGATCTGGCCAGGGGGGGAGAAATACTTACGGCAGCCGATTTAGTCTATGAAGCAAAGGAGAATCACAGCGCTTCTGCAGTATACAACGGGGGGGAGACTCTGCTTGGCCTGCGCACAACGCGCCACATTAGGGCCGGGTCGGAAATAACTCTAGTCGCGGTGGAACAAATCCCCGCGGTTGATCGGGGGGGCGCTGCTGTTATTATCGTAGCACGCACCGGGACCATGTCTGTCAGTGCACCGGGGGGGACCGCCAGGGCCGCGGGGGGGCAGTTGGGGGGGAGGTCATCCCGGTGGAAAATAGTCTGTCCCGTAAAGTTGTCTACGGGAAAATAATTGCTGCTGACACAGTTGAAGTAGACATAAGGGGGGGTCATCTACTCCATGAGGATAACAAGGTTTTAGGGCGTTCTTTCGTTGTGAGCATGGCTATTTTGTTGGCCGGTTCCGGTGTGGTGCTGGGTACATCGCTTTATCCCGCCGATAAACCATCCATGTTTGAAGATAACAAGGCAAAAAGGGCCGGTGATCTAGTAACGGTGATCATTGTAGAACAAGCCCAGGCCAGGCAAACGCCAACACCGCAACCGGGAAAACTCCGATGTCTCGGTGGGTCCGGGCGTGGGTGTGCTGGCTGATCTAATTCCTCTTTTAAAGGTGGGCGGTGGCGATACTTTTAAAGCGGACGGCAGCACAACAAGGGGGCAGCCTCACAGCCAAAATCACAACTAGGGTTGTTGAAAGCCTGCCCAACGGCACGATGCGCATTGAGGGCAAACAAAGATAATGATTAATGGCGAGGAGCAAGAAATTATCATCAGCGGCCTAGTGCGCAATCGCGACGTGGCACCGGACAATACCATCCTTTCCACCTTTGTTGCCGATGCGGAAATTGCCTTTATGGGGGACCGGAATAGTTGCGGATAAAAACAGCCCCCCGGTATTATCACGCGCCTTTTCAATTGGCTCTTTTAGATGTCAGGAGGGACGTTCATGTCTAGGAAAACATTGTGGTTGGCGGTGGGAATCGTCCTGATCGTTACCGGCTTTGTTAGGGCGGTTGAGCCTGTACGCTACGATGTGCCCGCTGTGAGAATCAAAGACATCGCTCGGGTGCAGGGTGTGCGGGAAAACCAGATTTACGGCCTAGGGCTCGTGGTGGGCTTGCAGGGTACGGGAGATAGCACCGGTGCCAGGGCCAACATCCAGATGATCGCCAACATGCTCGAGAGTTTTGGTATAACGGTCTCAGCCAATGAGTTGCGGCTGCGTAATATTGCGGCTGTCATGGTTACGGCTGATCTGCCCACATCACTCAGGACAGGCGATCGTTTGGATGTGACCGTGTCTTCCATAGGCGATGCCCGCAGCCTGCAGGGGGGGTTTTGCTCCAGACTCCGCTGGAAGCGGCTAACGGCGAGATATTTGCGGTGGCCCAAGGGGGGGCCGTTTCCATAGGCGGCTTTATCGTGCGGGGCGGCGGGGCCAGTGCCCAGGTCAACCACGCCACCGTCGGTTCGGTACCGGGTGGGGGGGCAATAGTAGAGCGGGAGTTGGAAACGCAGGATTTCGCAGCCGGCGGTTCCATTTCCATGGTGCTTTTGGAACCGGATTTTACGACCGCCTCCCGCCTGGTGCAGGTGATCAACGCCGTTTATGAGGAGGGCATCGCCCGCGCTCGGGATCAGGCTACGGTCGAAATTGAGGTTCCAGCCGGTTATCTGCACAATGTGGTCGGATTCATTGCCGAACTGGAAGAGCTGCCTGTGCAGCCCGATGTCAATGCCCGAGTGGTTATTAACGAACGGACCGGTACAGTTGTGATGGGCGCTTCCGTTCGCATCGCTACGGTGGCGGTGGCCCACGGTAATTTGCGTGTGCAAATACAGGCTGCACCCGTTATTTCTCAACCTCTTCCGTTATCGGAAGGAATCAGCGTTATTGACCGAGAAATCAGTATTGAGGTTGAAGATGAGCCAAGCCAGTTCGCTGTTTAGGTGGGACCTCCAATGTGCAGGATTTGGTGGATGCCCTCAATGCAGTGGGGGGGCCAGCCCGCGGGACATTATCGCAATTCTGCAGGCGGTGAAGGCGGCGGGGGGGCGCTCTTTGGGGGGGAGTTAATTATTCTTTAAAGGATGATTGAAATGCGCGTTAATTGGGAGCCCAATCAAAACGTGGCGCAGCAGGCGGAGGAGCTCGGTCAAAGGAAATCCCCCTCCCGGCAGGCGCTGCAGGAGGCGGCGGAGCAGTTCGAGGCATTGTTTTATATCAGCTATTAAACGAAATGCGGCGGACGGTGCCCGAGACCGATCTTTTAGGAAATCGGCGGGCGGAAAAGATGTTTCAGTCACTGCTCGATCAAGAATTGGCTGATCATTCGGTCCAGACGCAAAGTATTGGGTTGGCCAAACTGATTTATGAACAAATGTCCCGTTATGTAGCTGACGATGAATAGAAAATCAATAATCGACTCTACAAGAAATACGCTTGTAGGGTCCGATTTTTGGCAGGAATACAGGCCCAGATACCGAAATAGGCAGGGATAGAGGAGGACGCATAGATGCGGCAGCGGGGGGGCGGGATTACGTTACAGGCTTTTCTACTTTTCTCTTTTTCACTCATCTTCACTTTTCGCCGCAGCACCCGATCAGGTGCTTCTTTTACCCGACAAAATCGTTCTCACCCTGCCTAAAGAACCCGGCCAAGCCTTCCAGGTTTCTTCTACGCCCCCCCATCCCATGAAAATCATTATCGATTCCAATTTGCCCCTGCAGGGGGGGTTTGCTGCGGCCCAGACTATCAAAGACCCTGCCTTAGGGCAGATCCGCAGCTCTACCGCGGGCGGGTTGTCTCGCTTGGTGCTGGATTTTAACTACTTGCTGCCTGATTTCTTCGTCCAAGAGACAGAACACGAGCTGAGGGTGGAAATTTCAAAGACTTTTGCCCACACTACCGAACGCGTTGTGGCCCGTGGTATTGTGTACGGCCATCAGCGCAGGGCGGACAGTTTCGGCCCCAATGTAGTGAACTACCTTAAGGTCAATCTCAAGGTGGGCAATGAGGTCAAACCGGTTTTAGCTCAAAATCGGATTCTGGGTTCGGAAAATGTAAGCGCTCTGGCCAAACGTTTTGGAGCGGTGGCCGCAATCAATGGTGCTTTTCGATGGCAACGGCCGTCCCGTGGGTATTGTTGTGCTTGATGGGCAGATTATTAGTGAGCCTTTTGCCGCCCGTACCGCACTGGGCCTGGGCCCAAGGGCCGCTTATGGAACGGGTCGATTGGTGCGGTGAAGTTTTATCCGGCGCGGGGTGCCTCTCGCCGCGCTTTCCGGTGTAAACCGGCCCCCCCGCCTCGCCGATGAGCTGATTGTCTATACGCCCTATTATGGAAATAGGACAGCCACTAATGCTTACGGGTTTGAAGCAACCATCGTTAACGGCGTTGTGACGGCACTGCAGACGGGCAACAGCGAGATTCCCAAGGATGTTGGTAGTGTCGGGTCACGGTATCAAGCGGG
>JMBX01000458.1_pt1 | contig 10194 bp, 17 predicted proteins | sample 616521 | NCBI WGS metagenome assembly JMBX01 (sample SAMN02727906, study PRJNA239997) | anaerobic digester metagenome | biome: anaerobic digester; isolation source: mesophilic anaerobic digester inoculated with municipal waste water sludge... | place: Germany: Bielefeld University, CeBiTec ...
TTATATTTACCTCTTAATTATTTTATTAATGGCGCAAAATTAGCATTATGTGCTTAAGAACATAAGAGAAAAAAATTGGACATTTTGTGGTAGCCCAGAAGGCGCCAATGCAAGTGCAACTGTATACTCACTTGTAGAAACCGCAAAAGCCAATGGTCTGAATCCCTATAAATATTTAGAGTTTCTCTTAGCAAGATTACCAGGATCCAATGTAAAACCAACCCCAAAGTATTAGATTTAATGATGCCTTGGGATGATCTGATTCAAAAAAAACATGTAAAGCTTAATATAACTATAATAGGGATATCATACCGATATCCCTATTATTATACAATACATCTATTATTGGGCGCTTACGTCTATGGTATTTAGCACTTCCCACAACATCTCTTGTATTTATTACCATTTCCACATAAGTTAGGCGCTTGGCACTGGACCATTTTTTTATGTGGAAACATCCGGTTTTTTTATGCTATACTGGTGTCGTTAATGGACTTAAATTTATATTTTCGAAAGGAGGGAAGAAAAATGATTGAATTAAGAAAGATTACCCACGATAATTTTGAGGCAGTGTTGAAGTTAAGCATAACAGACGAGCAGAAAGGAAATGTGGATTCCAGCATATATTGTTTGGCTAAAGCCTATGTAAAGATACTCAACGACGAAAAACCTCCTATGATCTTCGCTATATGCAACAATGATGAAGTCATAGGATATGTCGATATTGGATTTTACGAACTGGCGGAAAGTTCAATTTTATGTGAAAAATATGGAGATAAATCTACTTATGGACTTAATCGCTTTATGATTGATAAAAAGCATCAAGGCAAAGGATTTGGCAAACAAGCAATGATGAAAGTTATTGATTACATAAAGTCGTTTCCACAAGGAAAAGCCGATGCAGTTTCTACATCATATTGGATGGTAAACGAAGCCGTCCGGAAGTTGTTTGCGTCTGTCGGTTTCGTTGAAACAGGAGCGATATGGGACGGACAAACAGGGGGTAATTGGAATGCAGAAAGAAAAGATATAGAGTATGCAGAAGTAGGTGCCAGACTCGGATTATAAAGCTAATAAGTTAGGTGCCTGGCTCTGGACTTCTTTGATAAATCACTCTCACTTTGTTCCCTGATCAGCTCCTGCCACTGGGCTTTACGTATTTCGTGTTTCGATGTTTTCATAGTTTTCAAATTATCATCTCCCTACTGTTCTAATGTTGACAAAGTGTGTTGCCAACATTAAAAGTATTGTAGAGATATTATCCCATGATTTATGACACTTTTAAATCCATGAGATTATTGTACGCTTACGATAAACTTACCAAAATTGAAAATTGATTTTAAAGATAATCTTGATAGGAAAATATCAGGGTTGTTTTTTCTGTATTTTATTCATCTTTTAAAAGTTAATCCTAAAATGTTTTTTGCCTTGTATAAATAGCAAGGAATGAATTTTATTCTAATAACTAATTTCAAAATTGGACTTCGTAAATCACCTTCTAAATGTGGAAACATATAGAAGGTGATTTTTCATTTCAAAATATTTTCAAATTTAGACTTCAAAATCAAGGTCTAAGTGTGGAAACATATAAGAGGATAAAATGTATTTAAATATTTTATCTTTTAGACTTAAAAAAATCGACTTCAAATGTGGAAACAAGTAAGGGGGGGGTGAAAATAAATGACAAAAAGATTCAATACCATTGATGGAGAAACATTAATGACCATGCCACTAAAGCCAATTAACTTCATTATTGAAAATCTACTATCAGAAGGACTTCATATTCTGGCAGGCTCACCAAAGGTAGGAAAGTCTTGGCTTGCTTTATGGTTATCCGTAGCAATAGCTAAAGGAGAGGAGGTTTGGGGAAATAAGGTCAAAGAAGGGACTACCCTTTATCTTTGTTTTGAAGATAGTCAAATAAGAATTCAAAATAGACTATTTGATATTACAGATGAAGCAACAGATGCAGTAAACTTCTGTACAGAAAACGCAATGCTAGGTGGTGAATTAGAAGAAAGGATTATAAATTTCATAAAAGAACATCCAGATACAGTTTTAATCATTATTGATACCTTACAAATGATAAGAAATACATCAAAGGATAATAATTATGCCAATGATTATTGTGATCTAACTATTCTAAAAAGACTAGCAGATAAATATGGCATAGCTATTTTGCTAATTCATCACTTAAGAAAAGAATACGATAAAGATCCCTTCAATCGTATATCTGGAACAACAGGAATACAAGGAGCAGTGGATAGTAGTTTTATATTGGTAGAAGATACTAGAGGAAGTAAAGTGGCAACTTTATCTTGTGTAGGTAGAGATATTGACTATCGAGAAATCAAATTAAAAAGAGATGAAGATAATATTTGGCAAGTAGTAACAGATAGTTTTATAAATAAAGATGTTCTACTAGATGATATAGTTATTCTTCTTTCTGACTTTATGGAAGACAAAGAATATTATAAATCTACTCCTACAGAATTAGCAGAAGAATTATCTAAAAACAGGGACGATAAAATATCACCAAAGACCCTTAGTAAAAAAAATACTACAAAATAGAATAGAACTTGAAGAACGTTCAATCTCTGTTGTTATCCGTAAGAGCAATGGGAAAAGATTAGTTGAGATCTTCAAAATAGGGACATTAGGGACGATAAAATGACTACCCCCCTAAGTCCTCAAACTAATGTCCCTCTTGACCCTGCAAATGTAGCCACAGTTCGGCTTGTGTGGCCTTTGAACAATATAATAGGGTAATTGATCGAGGAAAGGGATAAAAATCAAATTTGGGCAAGATGTTGAGGGATGTTGGAACCTATGTAGTAACTGATGTTGGTGACATTAACAATAAGAATATTGATTTTAAAAGTAAACATCTAGGTGAACCCGCCTATTGATTTTAGTGCAGGATAAAGGAAGGTGGTCACAACATTCCACCTTCCAGCCACAACCCCCCCGGCAGTGCCGTGGGTTTAAAGATTAAAGATAGGTGGTCGGAATTAGGGTTTTGTGTCAGCTTAGGTGGTCAGAAATGATGAAAACCCCCCCATAAACAGGAATTTGTTGGTGTCACCTATAGGTGGTCAAAGAAAGTTTAAGGGGAATTATATAAAAGTTATAGATAAGATTGGAGGTTTTTAATGAAAAAGAAGTTAAGGTTACTTTGGAAGAAAATAAAGATAATTTTAAAAGATATAAAAGGAGAAGGGGGGGATATAGAAACAGTAGCAAATATTCTATTTACTCCAATAGGATATAAGTTTCTAAAGAATAATATAGAAAAATATAGTCTCCAAATAGGAATGTTAAATAGATTATTAAAAGAGGAATTAATTTCAGAAAAAGAACATTCCGTTATAAGAAATAGTATAAAGAGAAATATGAAATAAAAGAGTAGGGGGGGAGAAATAACAAAATAGGAAATGAAATGAAATATATTAGGACTGGCTTATCTATACTATTTTATTTTCTGTCTTTATTCTTTCAAATTCCTAGAATAAGTACAGAGGTAGAAACTCTAAGATGCTGATAATTAGCTTGACTAAGAAGAATCTTCTATTTATAATCCTTGTAATCCCTGATAGGAATACAAGGATTATAGATTAAAAGAAAGGTTGGTGAGAATATGAGTAAGGTACAAGTAATTCAAGCACAGAAAGAGAAAATTGATAGGAATACTGGAAAGACAATAAACAAAGCTAGAGTAGCAGCCTACTGTAGAGTAAGCACAGATTCAGAAGAACAGATGAATAGCTATCAATCCCAAGTAAACCATTACACAGACTTAATAAAGAAGAATGAGGAATGGGAATTTGTAGATATCTATGCTGATTCAGGAATATCAGGCACCCAATCAGATAATAGAGATGAGTTTCAAAGGATGATATTTGATGCTAATAATGGATTAATAGATATTATTATTACTAAATCTATATCCAGATTTGCCAGGAATACTATGGACACTTTGAAGTATGTTAGAATGTTAAAAGATGAAAATATATCAATAATATTCGAGAAAGAAAATATAAATACCTTAACAATGAATGGGGGGGAAATGCTTCTAACTATCCTAAGTTCCCTAGCCCAGCAGGAAAGTGAATCCCTTTCTGCCAATACCAAAATGGGTCTTAAAATGAAGATGAAAAGGGGGGGAGTTAGTAGGACAAGCTTCCTGTTTAGGTTATGATTATGACAAAGAAAAGAAAAAGTTAATTATAAATGAAGAAGAATCAAAGATAGTAAAATATATATTTAATAGATATACAAGTGGAATAGGATGCTTTGTACTAGCAAGGGAACTTACAGAAATGGGAGCAAAAACAAAGAAAGGTAATACAACTTGGTCAGATTCATCTGTTAGAGGAATTATTAAAAATGAAAAATATGTAGGAGATATCCTTATGGGAAAGACCTTTACTCTAGATCCCATAAGTAAAAGAAGATTAGATAATTTTGGAGAAGAGGAAAAGTACTACGTAAAAAAAATAATCATGAACCTATTATATCAAGAGAACAATTTAATAAAGCAAAAGAAATATTAGAAAAAAAGAAGTAGAAATCATAATCAGGGAAGAATGAAAAACACAGCTTAAAATATGCCTTTTCCAGCATGATGAAATGTGCCTACTGTGGTGGGAATATTACCAGGAGAAGATGGCATAGTGGCACTGATAAACAAAAGGATGTCTGGTTCTGCACAACTGCAATCAGGAAGGGAAAGAAGTCTTGTCCTGAATGTAAGGCAGTAGAAGAAGAGATAATAGAAAATGCCTTTGTAAAAGCCTTTAACATCCTATGTAGAGATAACAAAACCATCGTAGAAGAATTTCTGGAGAACGTAGAGAAGGAATTACAATCCAAGGATAATAAAAAGATATTAAAGCGAATAGATGGGGGGATATAAGAAATGTGGAGAATAAGATAAGTAAACTCTTAGAACTACATCTAGAAGACCAAATAGATAAAGAAAACTATGAAGAAAAAATATACTGAATTAAAGAAAGAACTTCAAGAATTAAAAGCAGAAAAAAGAAGAATTAGATAAAACAGAAGATGAAGAAAAGACTATCAAAGAAAGAATAGTATCCTTTAGAAAATTATTTGAAAGTAAGGAACCACTAGTAGAATTTGATAGGGAAGTATTTAAAACTGTAGTGGGGGGGAAGTTATCATAGGTGGGTATAAAGAAGATGGAAGTATAGATCCTTATATGCTGACCTTTATATTTAAGACAGGTTTAACTAGCAAAATTGATGGACATAAACAAATTTCTAAAAGTGAGCAAAATGCAGGTTTACAAAAATGCACCTATCAAGAGGACGAGCCATGTTGAAGCCGTAACACTGCTTGTAAGGGAGTGAAACAACTAAAGAAACAGAGGATAGTATGCCTCTGGCAGGAATGTCCGAAAAGGCAAGCATTAGCCAAGTCCGATTGGGAACATTCTACGGCTGAGAGTATAATTCTGATGACGTATTGTGGTTCGAAGGGGAAAAAAAATAGGGTTGATCTTTAGTTTTTTTCATTATAATGTTTATAGGCTATGATGCATTGCAATAATTTTTTTTAAGGAGGAGATAATATGAATAAGCGAGGTCTTAGAATAGGTCTATTAGCATTATTAATAATTTTTATTATAGCTTTTTCAAATAACATAAAAGCAGACTATAGCAACAATTATCCATTTAATTATGAAGACTACAATGACTACGAATTTAGCAATGAGGATATAATGATTAGACTTAAATATCCAAAGGATTGGATAGTAAAAGATATGAAAATAAGAAAGGGTAGTGAGATTCAGGAAGCGGATCCAGAATTAGGCGGAGTAGAAATATATGCCAATGCTAATAGTGAAAGGCCAGTTTTATGGATTTATAAAAATATAAGCCATATGCCTGGGGTTTTTGATGAGAGATTTGAACAAACTGGTTCTATTGTAGCTGATAATGAAAAAAAATAGCGGATATATGGACAGAAGAGGACACCCATTCCGACATTAATATGACCATCACATATAGGGATACTTATGAAGGAGCCATTATATATTTAGATAAGAAAATATTTAAGAAATATGAGAAGGAAATATATGCTATATTGTCAAGTGTAATATTTCAAGAAGGTAGTGTAGACTAAGGACTGGCAAAGGTTTAAAATAATTCAAACACCTTGGCAATGTTGTCTGTGGTGGACTTTGACGAAAATGATAAGGTATTGGATTTGGAGGAAGGAAGATAATAATGGTTTATTTAAATGTTTTTACATTTCCAGATAAGGATATGGAATTTGAATTTTTCATGAAGATAAAAAGGACCTGCTATGATTCCTTTTATCCATTTAGGATATTATCAAGACATAGTTTTGAAAGAATTGATTTTGAGCCAGTTACGATTTTATATGGTGGAAATGGTTCAGGAAAATCAACTGCATTAAATGTCATAGCAGAAAAAAACAGGAATAAAACGTGATTCTATCTATAATAAATCTAATTTCTTTAAGGACTATGTTAATATGTGTGAGATGCAGATTAAGGCTGACATTCCGAAAAATAGCAGAATTATTACTAGTGATGATGTATTTGATTATATGTTGAATATCCGTAATCTTAATGAAGGAATTGACCAAAAACGAGAAGAAATTTTTGAAGAATATTTGGATGCGAAATATTCTGATTTTCAAATGAGGTCTATGGCAGATTACGAACAATTAAAAAAAAGTGAATACTGCTAGAAGTAAAACTCAATCCCGTTTTGTGAGAAGTGAATTAATGGATAATGTTAGAGGATATTCTAATGGTGAAAGCGCATTTCTGTATTTTACAGAAAAAAATAGAAGAAAATGGGCTTTATTTATTAGATGAGCCTGAAAATAGTCTTTCTCCAAAGCGTCAAATAGAATTAACAAAATTTATTGAGGACTCTGCAAGGTTTTTTTGGCTGTCAGTTTATTATATCAACACATTCGCCATTTCTACTTGCCATGACTGGAGCAAAATATATGATCTTGATGAAAATCCAGTTGATGTAAAAAGGTGGACAGAACTGGAGAATGTTCGTACATATTATGAGTTTTTCAAAAAAATATGAAAAAGAGTTTTAGCACAAGAGAACCATCTATTTTCAACAACAATTGACTTAAATCAACAATCCTTCCATAGCTTTTTAATAGCAGTATCTAAATGGGAAAATGAAGCTGCAGCACCTGATATTTCATTATTACCAGATATATCAGTGTATTTTGGAGTTACAATAGATGAATTATTTTCCTTAACCGATGATGCAAAATTAGAAAGAATAGAAAATATGATAGATATTGAAAGATTGAAATTTTTTTATAAAAAAATAGTAATATAAAAAATCACCCTGTATTGATTACAGAGTGATTTTATTAACTAAATTATATTATACCACCCTTATAATAGTATTATTCACCTTTAACTAGGCTTACAGTGGCATACCCGCTATCAGACCAATCAAATATAATATAATCTCCAGCACTATTGCTTGCCTGATAATTTAAATAGCCTCCAGATGTAGACTCCGATGGAGTGTCAGTAAATCCAGCCTTTTTTTAATTTTTCAAGATAATTTAGGGCATCTTCTTTTACTACGTATTCGATATAGACAAATTTATCCTGTGGGCTACTGCTACTTACTTGGGTAATTTTCCCTTCTAGTTCTGGAATATCCTTGAAAAAAATCCTTTGGCCAAGGCACATCATCTGTCATATCTACATCTTTATTTGCTACAGAATCTCCTGGGGGGGAATTATTATAGGAGTTTTCAGTAAACATAAATTGACTATCTGTATAAGAAATGGTTCCAGTGCCATCTTCCATATAGGAAAAAAAACAACTTCTGCTCCCTTTTCATTTTTGCCTGAATACATAAATCCATCACCACTAGAACTTTCAAGAACAGACTCATATTTTAGATTTTTAATAGCTTCTACATATTTTTCAGCATCATTTTTCTTTAAATCACTAAAATAGACCATACCCAGATTTATATCTTTCTCTTTATCATAATCCTCTATTACCATAGTTATATTAGTTTTTAATTCTGGCAAATCACCCATTTTATCCTTTGGCCATTTTTGATTTTCACCAACTTTTGTTTCTCCATGTTCAGTTTAATAGTAGCAGTATCCTTATGAATATCCACCTTACCTCCTGTGGCATCTTCAATAACTTTTTCTGCAATTTTTTTCTCCAATTTTCTTTTTGCACCCAGTCATTAGGCTTACTATTATTACAATTATCATAATAAAGATAATAAAGCTTTTTTTGTTTCATTATAAATGCCTCCTTTCATAAAAGATTATAAAAAAATACATTAGATAATTTTAAATATTTATTTGTTTAGAGTACTTTTCTGCTAAATTACCTATAATAGGTAGTTTAAAATATTCATGTTTATAGGCTTTTATCATAAGAACTATCCATAAAATTAAAGTGAAAAGTGGCAATATCAACAGCATTATCCATCCAATAATTGGGATAAAACCGAGAATACCATATAATACCGTAAGGATTATGGATAAAATTATAGATTGCATAGCGTGAAATTTCACAAATTCGCTTTCTTTTTCTAAAACGAAGAATATTATTCCTGTTATAAATCCCAATAGATAAGAAATTAGTCCTGCTATATTTTCTTCCATACCTAGTGAAGATTTAGTTTTGTTTTCAATATTATTATCACTCATTTTAAGACCCCCCCCTTATTATTTATTATCTAGCTTATGTCAATAAAACTATTGGTTACTTTATTATATCAATGGTTTAGTAAAATAAAGTCAAGAAAACTATCATATAATTTATATATAAGTATCATTTTGAGGTATTATATATTGAAATTTTACGGTATAATGTAATTGTGATATTCTGTGATTTATAGAGAGGGGGGCTATAAATGAGAAATAGATTTGATGATTTTATTGGAAAGATACCAAAAAAAACATACACAATAATACTAAAACTTTCATAGGGGGGAAATATTGCAGTCTTTATTCCTGATACATATGTGTTTGGGAAGGCTTTAATTAATGATGATTATCATATTGTAATTTTTCACACTACACCTCCCCCCCGTGCAATAATAGATAATGAAGAATATGAACTTAAAACTGGCACTTTATTATGTATGGCTCCTGGGGGGGTTGAAATAATTGTAGAGCCAACAAAAGCCAAGTCTCCACCTAAATATGTGGCCATAAGTATAAAAAGGAACTTTTTAGAAGAAATTCTTTTTAAAATAGCTGGTAATAAAACGATGGAAGCTATAATATATGATAAACATTATAGCTATAAGATTCTAGATTTACTGGAGTTTTTTTTATGCAAGAATTTATTTATCTGGATAATCCTTCACGACTTATGATAGAAACCATAGAGACACAAATAGCTGTACAATTACTAAGAGACATGGGTCTAGATCCAATGGTAAATAAAATTAGTAATTCACAGGAGGAATCCTATATTAAACAGGCCATAATGTATATTGAATCCTACTATAATAGCAATATAAGTATAAACGAAATATGTGATATTATCTACATAAGTCCCTGTCATTTTCAAAGAATATTTAAAAATGCCATGGACAAAACACCTTATCAATATATAATGGAATTTAGATTAAAAAAAAGGCAAAAGAAAAGCTAGAGAGGGAGAATATTCCTATATCCGAAATTGCTATGCAATGTGGTTTTTTTAAGCAGTGGACATTTTTCTACAGTATTTAAAAAAACGAGGGGGGGAAAACTCCGTCTCAATATAGAAATTCAGTAAAATTAGGGGGGGAAAGGGTGTAGTTTAATGCATTAATCTGCTTAAAACAAATAAAATAGGGTATATATAAATGAATATTTTGAGGAGGGATAATGTGAAAATTACAAATGAAATGATACAAAAACAACTTTCTCACAGGACTATTCGTGAGTTTAAAGAAGATGAAATACCAGAGGAAATTTTCCAAGAATTAATGGAAGTGGGTAGAAGAACTGCTACTGCCAATGGTATGCAGGCTTCATCTATTATTCGTATTACAGATAGTGAAATAAAAAAAAGAAATTGCTAAGGTTTGTAATCAAGAATATGTAGCTAGAGCACCGGAACTTTTAATTTTCATAGTAGATTTATATAGAAATTCTCAAATTGCCAAAGAAAAAGATGCCTATGTAGA
>JMBX01000459.1_pt1 | contig 10193 bp, 16 predicted proteins | sample 616521 | NCBI WGS metagenome assembly JMBX01 (sample SAMN02727906, study PRJNA239997) | anaerobic digester metagenome | biome: anaerobic digester; isolation source: mesophilic anaerobic digester inoculated with municipal waste water sludge... | place: Germany: Bielefeld University, CeBiTec ...
TTTTTTTCTCTTTATTTGTAATAGAAGCACTACCTTTATCTATAGCTTTTCTATAAGTTTTAACTATTGTAGATACATATTCAGGTCTTTTCATTCTACCTTCTATTTTAAAAGAATTTATTCCACTATTTTTAAGCTCTTCTATATAATCTAAAGTGTTTAAATCCCGAGTACTTAAAACATGCCTTTTATACCAATCGCCTACCAAATTACCTTCATTATCTACTATAGAATATGCCATTCTACATGGCTGAGCACATCTACCCCCCCTATTACCACTTCTTCCTCCAATTAAACTGCTCATTAAGCATTGTCCAGAATATGAAACACAAAGTGCTCCATGAATAAAAGTTTCTAGTTCAATGGAAGAATTTTCACTAATGTTTTTTTATCTCTTCTAAAGGTGTCTCCCTAGCTAAAACCACTCTACTAAATCCCATTTTTTTCTAAAAACTTAGCTCCAGATAAATTATTAATAGTCATTTGAGTACTACCATGAATTTGAAAATCAGGAAATCCCTTTTTAACTAAATTTGCTAGTCCTAAATCTTGAACTATAATAGCATCTACATCTGCTTCATATAAAAATTTAATATAATCTAATATATCAGTAAATTCATTATCTCCTATTAATATATTAACTGTTACATACACCTTTACATCATTTAAATGGGAATATCTTATGGCTTCTCTTAATTCTTCATAATCAAAATTAGAAGCATATTGTCTTGCATTAAATACCTTACCACCTAAATATACTGCATTTGCACCATTTTCAACTGCAGCATAAAGAGATTCCATACTTCCCACTGGTGCTAATAATTCTATACTTTTTTTCCACTATATTCATTTTCCTTCCTTACTAAATGTACTTGTTTCCTTATCTAAAGTCTAATATACTCTGTTAGCTCTTTTCTAACTTCTACTAATTCTACTTGATTTTTAAAATTCTTGTCCTGTAATGCTTTTATTTGTTCCCTAAGTTTTGCAATTTCTTTATCTCTAGATTCCATTTGTCTATTAAGCCTACTGATTTTATCTAATAACTCATCTTTTTCTTTATTTTGCTTTGTTTCTTGTTCTTGATACTCTTTACATCTTTCTCTAAGCTCATTAATTTTTTTCCTTTGACTCTTTTAATTCTTCATGCAAAGAATCATATTTTTCAAGAGGCTCCTTAGCCTTATCTTCTAGTTTTTCCAATTTCTTCTTGGTTTTATGAAATTCGTCAGCTATATTTAAAGCAGCAAGTGTAGCAGCCATAGTCTGGCTAAGTTTATCATTTTTAGAGGTTAGATTTCTGATCTGTTTATCTATATAATAAGCTAGACTCCTAACATATTCTTCATCATCTCCACCAACTACTGTAAAGTTACGACCATCTATCATAACGTCTATTTTCTTTTTTTTCCGTCATAACTCACCCTCCCTATAGTTTATATACATATTATACTATAATTTTTTTCAATATTCTTATATATTTTGAAAAAAAGGAGTAGATTCCTCTACCCCTTTAACTTCTTAATTTTGCTTTTAGATTATCTTGCAAATCTCGAATAATCAATTCTTGAATATCGTTGATTTCCTTATCCCTTAAAGTCCTTTCATAGGATCTATAAGTTATGGAAAAGCAATACTTTTCTTATTTTCAGGAATTTGGTCTCCTCTATAGATATCAAATAACTTAATACTTTCTATTAAATCCCCCCCACCATGTTTTAATATAATTTTTTCTATATTTCCAACTAATATATCTTCATCAACTACTACTGCAATATCCCTTGTCATAGATGGATATTTAGGTAGAGGTTTATATCTTTTATCAAAGTTTGTCAACTCAATGATTTTACTAAAATCTAATTGGCCTATATACACCCTAGTATTTATATCATAATTTCACAAACATCCATATGAATTTCTCCTATTATCCCTAATACTTCTCCATTTAATAAAATCTTAGCAGTTCTTCCAGGATGAAATGTAGGATTCTTCTCTTCTCTAATATATTCCATACCAGTAATTCCCAGTCTACCTAATAATTTACTAATAGATTCCTTTAAATAATAGAAATCCTTCTCACCATAAAACCCTATTGATAAAACTTTCTCTTCAAGTGGTAACTCTTCCACTGGCAATTCTTTAGGAATAAAAATATTTCCAATTTCATATGCAAATGTAGATTCAACACCTCTATTATAATTTCTACTTAATAACTCCATCATAGTAGGTATCAATGTAGTCCTCATAACACTATAGTCTTCTCCAAGAGGGTTCAATAGTTTCACATATTTTCTCAAATCACTATCTTCTGGTAGCATAATTTTATCATATGCTTTTGGACTAATGAAAGAATATGTCATAACTTCATTGTATCCCAAACTTTGTAATACTGCTTTTCCTTTATCTTCTACTATCTTATCATAAGGCTTCTTTCCTCTAGTAAGCTTTCCTACTAAGGGTTTACTTTCTATATTATGAAATCCATACAATCTACCAATCTCTTCTATTAAATCTGCCTCAATAGATAAATCCATTCTATAAGTTGGTATAGTGGAATAAATTAATTTCCCATCAAAAGTAGATTTTATACCTAAAGAATTTAAATATCTAACCGTTGATTCTACATCAATATCAACACCTAAAAGAGAATTTACTATTTCTGGTCTTAAAGTAATGGTTTTTTTTCTTCTTTTACATCCTTATATTTATCAATAAATGATTTAACAACAGTACCAGCACCTGTTAACTCAATTAATTGGCAAACTCTATCAACAGCTTTGCTACACAAATTAGGATCTATACCCTTTTCAAATCTATTGGAGGCTTCTGTTCTTAAATTAAGCCTTTTAGCTGTTAGTCTAACACTCTTTTCATTAAAGTTTGCACCTTCCAATAAGACAACTTTAGTGTCTTTAGATATTTCAGAATCAAATCCACCCATAACACCAGCAATGGCTATGGGGTTTTTTTCATCAGCTATAACTAAATCCGTTGGTTCTAATTCTCTATCAATATCATCTAAGGTTTTAATCTTCTCGCCTTTCTCTGCTTGACGGATTATGATCTTTTTACCTTCTAACTTTCCTAAATCAAAAGCATGTAAAGGCTCTCCATATTCTAGCATTACATAGTTTGTTATGTCTACAATATTATTTATAGGCCTTACTCCCGCAGCCATCAACTTGATTTGCATCCATAATGGAGATTCTTTAATCTTTACATCCTTTATTACCCTTGCATAATATCTTGAGCAATTATCACTAAGAACTTCAATATCTTCTATATACTTTGATATATCTTCTTCCTCATTGTTAATATTTATAACTGGCTCCTTTAATGGGATATTAAATGTAGCTGATGTCTCCCTAGCCATACCTATTATACTTAAACAATCAGGCCTATTTGGGGTTATTTCAAATTCTATAACTTCATCATTTAAATTAAGTACGTCTACAATATCTGAACCTAATGGATATTCTTTATCTAAAACAAATATTCCATCTTTCATTTCCTTAGAAATCACATTATCAGCATATCCTAATTCCTTTAAAGAGCAAAGCATACCATGTGATTCCACACCTCTAAAATTTGTTTTTTTCAATAATTATATCTCCAGGAAGTTGAGAACCAACAACTGCTACAGGTACATAGTCACCTTCTATTAAATTAGTAGCCCCTGTAACTATTTGGAGTTTCTTCTTACCAATATCCACTTCACATATCAATAACTTATCCGCACCAGGATGTTTCTCAAGGCTTAAAATTTTACCAACGATTACATCTTTTACACCTTTATTTAATGAATTAATTGATTCTACATGAGATCCAGACAAAGTTAACTTATCAGCTAACTCTTTACTATCTTTATCCGTTGCCACATAATCCTTTAACCATTTTATAGGTAATAGCATCTTATCATTCCTTTCTCTTTCTAGAATTGTTCCAAAAATCTATTATCATTTTCAAATAGTAAGCGAATATCCTTAATACCATACTTAACCATTGTAATTCTATCTATACCCATACCAAAAGCAAAGCCTGTGTATTTTTCAGAGTCAATACCACAATTTTCTAATACTTGTGGGTGTACCATACCACAACCAAGGAGTTCCATGCTCCATCCTGTATAATTACATTGTGGACAGCCTTTACCCTTACATTTAATACAAGATACATCTACTTCTGCGCTAGGTTCTGTAAAAGGGAAATGATGAGGTCTATACCTGGTTTCCATATCTTCTCCAAACAATTCTTTAATAAATATATCCAGTGTATGAATTAAATTTGCCATTGAAACTTTTTCATCAACTACTAATCCTTCTAATTGATGAAACATAGGTGAATGGGTATCATCTACATCATCAAATCTAAAGGTTCTACCAGCAGATATTATTTTTAAAGGTGCTCCTAATTCTTTCATAGCCCTAATTTGTACAGGAGATGTGTGAGTTCTTAACAATATATCCTTATTAATATAAAATGTATCTGAAAGATCCCTAGATGGGTGATTTTCAGGTGAATTTAAAGCATCAAAATTATTCTCTACAGTTTCTATTTCTGGACCTATTACCACTGTAAATCCCATACTGATAAATAAATCTTCCAGCTCATCAATAGTCGCTAACAATGGATGCCTATGCCCTATCCTTTCATTATTAGTAGATACAGTTATATCTATTTTTTTTCTTTTTCTAATTTAGCTTTTTTTTGCTTCATTTTTTTTAAGGTTTCTTTGACTGTAGAAATTTTCTCTTCAATTTCGCTTCGAACTTCATTGGCAATTTGCCCAATTATTGGTCTTTCTTCTGGGGATAATTTTCTCATATCCCTTAAAACATTTGTAATTTCTCCTTTTTTTACCTAAAAATTTAACCCTTAATTTATCTAACTCAATTAAATCAGAAACATCTTCTATGTTTTTTTAGTGCTAAGCTTCGAATTTCTCCTAGTTTATCTTTCATAATCTTTAATCCCCTCCATATTACAGTTTTTACTTATTTAATAGATTATTTTCTACATCTCATTGATTCATACATAATAATTGAAGCTGCAACTCCTGCATTTAAGGATTCAGCCTTTCCAGGCATTGGAATCTTTATAGTGCCATCTGCTATAGAAATAATTTTAGGATCTACGCCCCCCCTTGATTCATTTCCTATTATACATATAAAACTCTCTTGAAGATTTTCATTATATAAAAGTTCCCCCCCATCTAGAGAAGTAGCTAAAACTTTTATTCCTTGAACTTTAATATTTAATAAAAAATCTAATGAATCTTCACATACATATATTGGAACTCTAAATATTGAACCCATAGTGGATCTTGCAACCTTAGGATTATAAATGTCTACACAGCCTTCTCCTATTATGATACCATCTATATTAAAAGCATCACCTGTCCTAATAATAGTTCCCATATTTCCTGGATCTTGAACCCTATCTAAAAACAATAAAGCAGGATTCTTTATATTTGAGATGTCATTAAATCCCCCCCTCTCAATAAATTCTACTATTGCTAATATCCCTTGGGGGATTATCAGTATCTGAAATTTCATTAAATAAGTTATCTGTTAATTTAACTATATTATCTCTAGATTGAATGTTTTGAAAAAGTTCTTGCCCTTCAGGTGTTGACAATAACTTTTCGGAATAAATTATTTGCTTAATATTTACCTCGCTTAACATAGCTTCTTTAACTATCTTTATACCTTCAATTACAAACAGCTTATTATCCCATCTATTTTTTTTCTTCTATTTAATCCTCTAATTTCTTTAATTAAAGGATTATTCCTCGAACTAATTTCTAACATATTATTCACCTGTTCTAAGCTCAATCTTTTTTTACATCCTCAGTACTTCCAATAATTACAACGATATCATATTTATTTAGAACGAAATCCGGAGAAGGAGATGCTATTATTTCATCATGTCTTTTAATTGCAATTACATTGATTCCATAATGATTTCTTAATCTTAATTCTGATAAAGATTTTTGATGCCAACTCTCTAAAACAGCAATTTCTAGTACTGAAAAATCTGGAGATAATTGAATATAATCTAATATATTACTAGAGGTTAAATTATGAGCAACCCTTGCACCCATATCCATCTCTGGAAATATTACTTTATCAGCTCCAATTTTTTTTAATAGTTTTCCATGTAATTCAGATTGTGCCTGAGCTACAATATTTCTTGCACCTAATTCCTTAGATATTAAAGTAGCTATAATAGATGCTTCCATATTTGAACCAATACTAATTATAACTACATCAAAATTATTTAAACCTAGTTCCCTTAAAGATGATTCTTGAGTCGCATCTGCTTTAACAGCCCGGGTTACATACTCAGATATACCTTGAATTGTATCTGAATCTATATCAATAGCTAAAACGTCATTTTCTAATTCAAATAAAGTCTTAGCCACAGAAGAACCAAATCTACCACAACCGATTACTGCAAATGACTTCATAAATTTAGCCCCCTATCTTAGTAGATCATTATATAACAATAATGATTTAAAGAATTAATACTTTCAAACTACTATTGATTATATCAAATTATATGATAAAAAGAAAAAAAGTTCCTATCAGGAACTTTTATATTAATTATTCTTTGCAATTTCAACTAGTTTAGCAAATCCTTCAGCATCGTGAATTGCCATCTCTGATAGCATTTTTCTATTAACCTCTATATTAGCTTTCTTTAATCCATTAATAAACTTGCTATAGCTCATTCCATTAGCTCTAGCTGCCGCATTAATTCTTGTAATCCATAACTTTCTAAAATCTCTTTTTCTTTGTTTTCTTCCTATATAAGCATAATTTAATGATTTCATAACTGCTTGGTTAGCAGGTCTAAATAATTTGCTTTTTGCACCATAATAACCTTTAGCTTGTTTCAATACTTTTTTTATGTCTTTTTTTTAGCATTAACGCCTCTTTTTACTCTTGCCATTTGATGTAATTCCTCCTATATATAAAATAATCTTATCTTGGTATCATTGAATCTTTTTTTTGGTCACCTTTACTTACTAAAGTACCTTTTCTTAAGTTTCTAATTCTCTTAGGTGATTTTTTTTACCAGTTAAGTGACTTTTGTATCCCTTATATCTTCTCAATTTTCCTGTTGCAGTTCTCTTAAATCTTTTTGCTGAACCTCTATGTGTTTTCATTTTTGCCATAACATATCCTCCTAAACTTACTCTGTTTTTGGTGCTAGAAACATAACTAAATTTCTACCTTCCATTCTAGCTGGTTTTTCTATTATGCCTACTTCTTTTGTTAAGTCTGCAAAATCATTAAGAACAATTCTACCCATATTTGTGTGTCCCATTTCTCTACCTCTAAATCTCACAGAAACCTTAACCTTATCGCCTGATTTCAAAAACTCATTTGCTCTTCTAGCCTTTACATTTAAATCATGAATTTCTATATTTGGGGGGGTTAAACGTATCTCTTTTACATTAATAACCTTTTGGTTTTTTTCTAGCCTCTTTTTCTTTTTTTTAGCTATTTCGTACTTATATTTACCATAATCCATAATCCTACATACAGGTGGTTTGGCATTTGGGGGGGCTACATTAACTAAATCTAATTTCCTATCATAAGCTGTTTCTAAAGCCCTTTTTATAGGTACAATACCTAATTGGTCACCATTTACATCGATTAACCTTACTTCCCTTTCCCTAATTTCTTCATTAATCTGAAGCTCTTTAATAATACAGCACCTCCCATAATTTTTACATAAATAAAAGCGGGTACAAATACCCGCTTAACGCACAACATAACAAATCTTAATACATATTAAGATTATACTAATATTAGTTGACCTTATGAGCCCTAGCTATAAGGTGAGAAGCGGACACTTCTACTTAAATTAAGATATTCAATTCACTATACTAGTATATGATACTTATTCACCTTTGTCAAACATTTTCTATATTGTTTTTTTTAAATAATTTTTTTTAAATTAATTATATAGCTAAATAGTTAAAACTATTATTCCCCCCCAGCTTTTAACTCAATCCGTTTTACAGCTTCAGTAGGGCCAATTATAACTACAATATTCCCCCCCTCTCTAATAATATGATTAGAATCAGGTGAAATATTAACCTTCTCTCCATCTTTTATAGCGATTACATTAACTCCATATTTATTTCTCAATCTTAAATCTACTAAGGATTTATTATACCAACTTTTTAATGCAGATACCTCTATAATAGAAAAATCCGGAGATAACTCTATATAATCTAGAATATTTTTAGATGTTAAATTATGTGCTACTCTAGTGCCCATATCCCTCTCTGGGAAAACTACTTTATCAGCTCCAATTTTAGCTAATAGTTTACCATGAAACTCAGATTGTGCTTTTGCCACTACTTTCTTTACACCAAGTTCCTTAGCAATTAAAGTCGCCATAATAGAAGCTTCTAAATTTGATCCAATGCCAACAATCACAACATCGAAATTACTTAAACCCAATTCCTTTAAAACAGATTCATCCATAACATCTGCTTCCACCGCATATGTAACATGCTCTGAAACATCTTTTACTAACTCTGGATTTTTATCTACTGCTAAAACTTCATTTCCTATCTCGAAAAGGGTTTTAGCAATAGACGTACCAAATCTTCCACAACCTATAACAGCAAATGATTTCAATATAAACAACTCCTTTTATCCAACTATTATATTTCCCTCAACATATCTAAATTTATTTTGACCTCTTCTTTTACTTAAAGCAAATGCCATTGTCAATGGCCCTACCCTTCCTATATACATAGTTAGTGTAATTATTAACTTCCCAATATTTGATAGAGAAGAAGTAATCCCTCTACTTAATCCAACAGTAGCAAAAGCTGAAGTAGTTTCAAATAACAAATCTAAAAATGTCAATTCCTCTGTTATTGTAAGTATAAAAGATACCATAGCAATCAAAGTCAAACTTATAAACACTATAGATATAGATTTTTTTATTACTTCCTCTCCAATACGCTTTTTAAATATGGCCACATCCTGTTCTCCTCTTATGGTAGAAATAGCAGTAATGGCTATAACACCAAAGGTGGTTGTTTTAATTCCACCAGCAGTTGAACCTGGTGATCCTCCAATAAACATTAAAATTATTAATAAAAAAAGCTGATGTATCCCTTATGGAACTAATATCAACTGAATTAAATCCAGCAGTTCTAGCTATTACAGATTGAAACAATGAAGCAGTAATTTTACCACTACCCGCTAAATTACCTATAGTATAAGGATTAGTATATTCAATAATAAAAAAATAATACTGTACCTAAAATTAATAATATTACTGTCATAAATATTACTAATTTAGTATGAACACTAAATCTATTAAATTTTCTATGTCTTAAAATATCCATATAAACAGCAAAACCTAAACCACCTAATATAATTAAAGAATTAATTGTAAAGTTAATGATTACATCATTAACAAAAGGCACTAAACTATTTCCAGTAATATCAAATCCTGCATTACAAAACGCTGATATAGAATGAAAAATAGAGAACCAAATCCCTTTTGCCATCCATATAGTGGAATAAATCTAGTAGATAATAGTAATGCTCCCATAGCTTCAATGCCTAAAGTGACATAAACAACATATTTAGTTAATCTTACTAATCCAGACATTGTTTCTTGATTAAGTTGTTCTTTTATTACTAATCTTTCCTTTAGTCTTATTCTTTTGCCTAAGATTAAAGCAACTATAGTAGCCATAGTCATAAATCCTAGTCCTCCCATTTGAATAAGCAATATTATAACCACTTTACCAAATAAGGACCAATATCCAGCAGTATTCACAACTACAAGGCCTGTTACACAAACTGCCGAAGCTGAAGTAAATAGAGCATTAATATAACCTATGCTTTCTCCATTTTTAGTAGCTATGGGCAAATTTAATAAAATAGAACCAATAAAAATCAGACTGCCAAAGCCAATTGCCAATATTGCAGGTGGATTTAATTGAATATGTAATAGTTTTTCTTTCACATGGTGCAAATAGTACACCCCCCCTACGATAAATTAAATTATAGTTAAAAACTTTTTTTTATTTCTAAAAAAATAAAGGCAAGTTTAACTTACCTCTATTTAGCTAATTCATATAATGCCCTAGCATATATTTAGTAATCTTCATTAAATGTTCAATACTTATATACTCATTTTTGATGTAC
>JMBX01000460.1_pt1 | contig 10176 bp, 12 predicted proteins | sample 616521 | NCBI WGS metagenome assembly JMBX01 (sample SAMN02727906, study PRJNA239997) | anaerobic digester metagenome | biome: anaerobic digester; isolation source: mesophilic anaerobic digester inoculated with municipal waste water sludge... | place: Germany: Bielefeld University, CeBiTec ...
AACAGTAGATACGGTTTTAAATATGTTAAACGATTTATTTGAAAAACTAATGGGGGGGAGAAATACAATAAATTAGAAAATCACCATGTATCTGAAAACCCCATAGATGTGGAGATTTTAGAAAAGATAGATTTAGAAATTCCTCCAGGAATAAGTGAAAGTGAATACAATAGCTATTATGAAAGCAGATTAGTAGCTAGTAGAATAAAAGAATTAGTAGAAAAGAAGGCTATAGCTATGGGGACTTTGCCCTTTTATTTAGGGCTACTACTATAGATTATATATATGAAGATGCCTTTATAGAATATAATATACCTATTACAATATTAGTGGTAGGGGGGGTTTTTACAATAGACAGGAAATTAAGGATATAATAAATGCCTTAAAGGCTTATCTAATAGATATGATACTATAGCCACTATAGGCCTTCTAAGATCTCCAATGATAGGCCTATCAGATAAAAGCATATATTGGCTATTGCGATATAAAGAGGAAAATCTATTAAATACTATGAAAAAGGATATTCCCTATATTGGAATAGAAGAACAAGAAAAAAAATAAGTACTGCTTTAGTTTTATTAGAAGAATTAAAGATAAAAAAAAGATTTATATGGAATGTATGCTTTAGTAATGGAATTAATAGATAGGACCTATTATGAAGAAACTCTATTATTACAGGAAGGGGGCAAGCAGGCCCTAGCCAATGTATATAAGTTTATGGATATAGTAAGGGAATTTGATAGGGAGCATTCAGCTTCTATTGAAGATTTTATAGACTATATAGAGGAAGTAAAAAAATCTAGAGGAATCTCAAGCTAAAATTGAAACAGAAGATGCAGATGTGGTAAAACTAATGACTATACACAAGGCCAAGGGATTGCAATTCCCTGTGGTGGTAATTCCTCAAATGGCTCGGGGATTTAATTATGATAAATCTAGTATATTATTTCACAAGAAAATTGGTATAGGAATAAAATATGAGGAGAAATCTCCCCCCCTTTTTGAAATTATAAAAAAATGATTTAAGAGAAAAAGAAGGAGAAGAAAACCAACGAATACTATATGTGGCTATGACTAGGGCAGAAAAGCGATTAATAATAGGAAATCAGGGAAAAGATAGTGGATTTAAGAAATTAATAAAGGATTTAATGGATTTAGAACAGACCACTAGCATAGAAAATATTAGCCAAGTTCCTGGGGGGGAGAAAAAAAAGATATAAAATTAATTGATAGTGATAAATTTAATATAAAATCCTCCCATAATGGAGACTATCCATTAATAGTAGATTTACCAAATTATAATCAAAAGACCTTTAATAATTTTAATATATCTCAATTTCTAGACTATAATCGTTGTAAAAGGGAATTTTATATGAATTATTATAAAAGATTGCCTATTAGCATTAGTAGCCCTAGGGAAGAAACAGAAATTAGTAGCTCTAAAATAGACCCACTATATAAAGGAAATATAGTTCATGAATTTACAGAATACTATAATCTAAGTATGAACCCAAGGGAATTGTTAGAAAAACTTGTGCTTTCCTATGGTCTAGAATATGATGAAAATATAGAAAAAGAACTAATGCCTTATATAAATAATTATTTAAAATATCATAGGGAGGACTATGATAAAATTTATATAGAAAAGGAATTCTTCTTTAAAGTAGGAGAGGACTTTGTTCGAGGGAAAATAGATAGGATTAATATTAAAATAATCAGGCTGAAATAATTGACTTTAAAACCAATAAGGTAGATAATAAGAATGAATTAATAAAATATTATAAACCTCAATTAGAATTCTACACTAATGCAGTGGAGAAAATCATGGGCATAGAAGTAATTCGTGCTGGTATTCTATTTTTAAAAACAGGGGGGAAATGGTAGAAATAGATATTAGTGAAGATGCCTTAAATAAAAATTATAGTGAAATTGAGGACTTTATTGAATTTGTAAATGGAAATATTTCCATTGAAGCTTATGAAAAGCTAAATATTGTAATGAATATTGCAAATATAATATAATATGCAATAGAGATTAGGGGAACAATATGGAAAACTATTTAAGACTCAGGGATGGGTTGAATTATTTTATAAAAAGGATATTCCAGAAAAACCATTGGCAGCTATTTTAATAAATCACGGCTTTGCAGAACACTGTGATAGATACGACTATGTAGCAGAAAGACTAATGGAAGAAAATTTTATTGTATATAGATACGATTTAAGAGGCCATGGAAGGACTAAATCTCCAAAGGGCCATATTAAAAGCTTTATGGACTTCGCTCAAGATGCAGACGAAATGGTGGATTTAATCCAAAAGGAAAATCCAAATCTACCTATTTTTATGCTAGGCCATAGTATGGGTGGTTTTATTACCTGCTTATATGGAATTGAATATCCCGATAAATTAGAGGGACAAATATTTTCTGGAGCAGCAGTTCAAAGAGTTCCACAAGTAGAAGGAATTAAAGGAGACTTATTTAGAATTGCCAATGTATTTACTCCCAAGAAAAAAAATAAAAAAAATCAATTATCCGGGGATGTGTGTAGTGTAGTAGAAGTAGTGGAGGATTATAATAATGATCCTATGGTATTAACAGAAGCTACTATGAATTTCTATGTGGAATTTTTAGTAAAGGGAACAGATTGGATAGGGAAAAATATATCTAAATACAAATACCCATGTTTAATAACCCATGGAGAAAAGGATAAAATAGTACCAAAGGAAATAGGTATGTTTTTATACAATAGCATATCCTCAAGGGATAAGGAAATAAAATTTATGATGGATTATATCATGAGATATTAAATGAGAATGAAAAGGATAAAATACTATGGGATATGACCAATTGGCTTTATAAAAAAATTAGGCCTAAGTTTTAATGCTTAAATTATACTATTAAAGGGTGCTTATATGAAAAAAACGTAATATAATCATTATTTTAGTATTATTTATGGTTTTTTTAAATAGTGATCTTTCCTATGGAGAGGAAAACAATACTATTTTAATAATTGTAGACGAATTGGATTTTGAAACTATAGATGAAATATCAAATAAAAATCCCTATGGAGCTGGATTTATCAATACAAACACTAGAAATCCCTATGGAAATGAAAGTTTCTATTTTTCTTTAGCTACTGGGAGAAAAGTAGGGGGGTAAAAAAGTGAATACTATAAAGGCCTCTATAAGGACAAGGGGGGGAACCATTCAAATACTTGGTTTCCCTGAATTATATAATAGTCTTAAAAAGAGGAATAATAATATTCATTTAGAAATACTAGGGGGGACAAATTAAAAGAGCAGGGGGGATTTCCTATATAGGTAGCGATTCCTCTGCTATAATAGCTGCTAATTCTAAGGGAGAAATTAAATTTGGAGAAACTTCACTAGAATATAATAATATTTGGCTAAGGGATAAAAGCAATGAGTACTTATCTAAATCTAATATTCTGGTACTGTCCTATGAAATTGGAGATACTAAATCTAGAGTAAATATTTTAAGAGATTATATTGAAGATTTTAAAGACTACGATATTATGATTATTCCAAGAGATATCATCCCCCCCAATATGAAATATATTTTAAACAAGAGTTTAGTTCCAGTAATATATATAAATGGAGAAGAAGGCTTATTAAAGACATTATCAACTAAAAGAGAAGGTTTTATTACAGTAGGAGATATATATGCAGAATTGCTTTCTACCCAAGAAGAAATAAGCCCAAGAGCTTTAGGGAGCAAAATAGACACTGTGGAAAAGAAAATAGTCTTAAAGAATTAAAGATTCTATTTCTAAAACCATAAGCTTAATTTTTATAGCCACTATATTTCATGGCATTGTATATTATTTACAATGCTATAATTCCTATTTTCTTTATAAAAATAGATTGGATAAATTAAATCAAATGCATTTATATAATACTTTTATACTGGTAAATATTCTAGTATCATTGGTAATGGGATTATCTTCTCTCCATATAAACTTATTTTTATATTTATTTATCAATTTATTGGTCAGCTATATTATAAACATTTTTATAGCAGAAAAAGAAGTAAACCCCCCCATTGGATTATTTTCCAGTCTTACTTATGGAATCATATTATTTGGAATATTTTTCTTTCCGGAACTTATATATAATTCCTATATAGGATTTAATAATCTATTTTATGGTGCCAGATATTATGGATTCAATAATGGAATTATGGGAGTATTGCTAATCAGTTCCATAATTAGTTATTATTTTGTAAGAGACTATATTGAAAATGAATTTGTAAAAGATTTAGTATGTATATTGTATTTTGCCATTAATATGTTAGCTTTATCCGCCAGTTTTGGCACTAATACTGGAGGCTTTATAACCTCTGTAATACTATTTTTAATTATGATTTACACCAATATTTTAGAAAAGGACTGGAGCATTAAAAATATAATAATACTAGTATTAATGGCCATATCTATATTTGGTATCAATATGTATTTTGACTATCATAGCCACGAAAATCCCATGCCATTAACTTTCTAATGAGAATAAAAAAACTTTGGCTTTGTGGAATTTAGGGATATGTTTAGGATTAAAATTAAGGAATTAATTAAATGGACTATATTACCACCCTTTAGCATAGTGATTATAGCCCAAATAATTTCACTAAAAAAACTGAAAAACATAATGCCAAAGTTTAAAAGCGAATATTATATTATTATATTTGTAGCCCTAATAGGCTTTATATTAAATGATACAGGAATGATTACATTTATATATATGATACATTATTTAATATCTTGGATAATTTATGAAAATATGGGAAATCAGAATTTTTGATTTCCCATATCTTTATAAACTAAAAGAATCTATTATCTCTTCAAAAGAAATATTATAAAATATCATAAGTGCAGTAAAATTTGTGATTAAAGACAATATAATCAATAATCTATAGCCTCCTAAATTATAAAACGCAGGCCCTAATATGGAAATACAGTTACTGCAAGGGCATTTGTAGTATATAGTAGGCTCATAAATATTCCCCCCCTTTTACTCGGCTCTATTTCAGACAATAGGGTTTGATATGCTGTCCAACCTGAATCTAAGCCAAAGGCCATTAATCCTAAGGAAGCTATAATAAAATGTAAATTCTTAGAGATTAAAAGCCCCACAAGACTTATAAAGACTAAAGAATAGGAGATTTTGGCCAATTTTTCTTTTCCTATTTTGTCTATAAATATTCCAGCTAATATTACCCCCCCAACATAGTTCCACTGGCTACTATGGTATATACATAGCCTATCTTCAATTGATCTAATTGAAATACACTAGATAAATAAATGCCTAAAAAAATTCATTAAAAAAAAGTGGTGTGGCTAAAAATAAAAATGCTATTAATAAAGCTTTAAAATTAGTAGGCTTCTTAATCATGAAAAACAATTCTTTGGATTCCAATTTAATTTCTAGATTTTTTTTCTGTTTCAGGTAATATTATCATTAATATTAGAGTTATAATGCCTATTATAGTTAAGGGTAAATAAATACTAAGTAAATGATTGTATTTTGCAATTAAATTAGTAGCATATATAGGACTGCCTAATATGGCAATACCAAAAGCTGTTCTAAGTAGTCCTGAAGCCTTCCCTCTAGATTCATAGGGTATAAATTCACTTAAATAGCTTAGGTTTATGCCACTTAAGGCAAAATACCCAATGCCAATAAATATTCTACCAACAGCAAATATTATAGGAATTTTGGCTAGGCCAGAAACAATGGTACCAATTATAAAAAAACAATAGGGAAATCATAATACTTTTCTTTTTCCCATATTTATCTGCAAAAGCCCCCCCTAGTATTGGCACCAATAAACCTACAATAGAAAAACCTATATTGAAAAAAAACCACTGAACTAGGACTAATCCCAAAATACTCAGATAAATAAGGCGCTAATGGTGCAACTAGATTCATTTCTACAGCTATGATCAATTGTAATAAAAAGGTGGTAAAAACATTAAAATTCTGCATAAAATCCTCCTTTAAAAATATAGTATCTTTATTATATATTATATTTGTAAAAAAGAAATAGTAATGATATAATATGGCCTAGGAGATTGTTAGACAGTCGAAATAAATTAAAGATGTTATTTGGAAGGGGGGGACAAATTTTGTTAAAAAAAATTTATATCATATTATAAACCACATAAAAAAACTATTCTTTATAGACATGTTTTTTTGCTTTTCTAATATCCGTATTTGATTTAATATTTCCCATGGTATCTAGAAATATAGTAAATAATATAATACCAGCAGGGAGAATGGATTTATTAATTAGATGGACTATAATAATGATTGGCCTATTTATACTAAGGTATATAAGTTATTATATAGTATCTTATTGGGGGGGACATGTACTGGGAGTTTATATTGAACACGATATGAGAAAAGATCTATTCGGGCATTTACAAACCCTGCCTTTTAGCTATTACGATAATACTAAAACTGGTCATATAATGTCTAGACTTGTAAATGATTTAAGAGATATAACAGAATTAGCTCATCATGGGCCAGAGGATTTATTTATTTCTGCTGTAATGCTAGTAGGTTCCTTTATTATGTTAATTAGAATCGATTGGAGACTAACTGCAATAATCTATACTTTTATACCAATAATGATTTGGTTTACTATATCTAAGAGAAATAAAATGGAAAATTCTTTCCGTCAGGTTAGAAAGGAAATTGCAGATGTAAATGCACAGCTGGAAAATAGTATTTCAGGAGTACGGGTTGCAAAATCATTTACTAATGAGGATTATGAAATAGAAAAATTCAATACTGTAAATGATGTATTTAGAGATGCTAGAAAAGCATCCTATAAGGCAATGGCAGAGTTTGCTGCAGGTATTGGCCTTATGACTAATATATTAAATTTAGTGGTTATATCTGCGGGAGGATATTTTGTATATCTTAATTATATAAACACAGGGGGGGATTTATTTGCCTATATGTTATATGTAAACTTCTTTATGCAACCAATTAGGAGACTGGCAGATTTCATACAACAATATCAAGAAGGTATGACAGGCTTTGAAAGATTTATGGAAGTTATGAATATAGAACCAGATATAGTAGATAGTCCAAATGCCGTAGACTTAGAAGATGTAAAAGGAGATATTGAATTTAAAGATGTTTCCTTTAGTTATACCAATGGAGAAAACAGAGTATTATCCAATTTAAACTTAAATATAGAGGCAGGTAAGACTGTTGCCATAGTAGGACCTTCTGGTGGAGGAAAGACTACATTATGCCATTTAATACCTAGATTTTATGAAGTAAATAATGGTGTTATAACTGTAGATGGTACAGATATAAAGGATATTAAATTAAAATCCCTTAGAGGAAATATTGGTTTAGTTCAGCAAGATGTATTTTTATTTACTGGAACCATAGCGGATAATATATTATATGGAGATCCAGATAAACCTAGGGAAGATATAATTGAGGCTGCTAAAAGGGCAAGAATTCATGATTTTATTATGGAACTTCCCAATGGCTATGATACTTATATTGGGGAAAAGGGAGTTAAATTATCTGGAGGACAAAAACAAAGAATTTCTATAGCCAGATTATTTCTTAAAAATCCACCAATACTAATATTAGACGAAGCCACATCTGCATTGGATAATGAAACAGAAATATTAATCCAAGAATCCTTAGAGGACTTGGCAAAGACAGAACTACTTTAATAATTGCCCATAGATTATCCACTATAAAAAATGCAGATGAAATTATAGTTTTAACCAATGAAGGAATAGAAGAAAGAGGTAGCCACGAAGATTTATTAGATAAAAGTGGAATTTACTCTCATTTATATAATTTGCAATTTAAAGATTTAGTTTCTTAAAAAAAATTTTTTTTACAATCCTAAATAGAAGATGTCATCCTAAGTACATTATTTGTCATCTTGAGCACACCTTTTGTCATTCTTCACCTGCTCAGGATGACATTTTGTTTTTTTTAGAGTGACATTTTTCAGTTTGTTTTCCTGTTTTTCTGGGTAAATAAAAAAATAAGAAAATTTTTAAAATTTTAATCCTTTTTTTTGTTACTTTATTGTAAATACTTATTTACAAAATTGTAATGCATTTTTTTCCACTAATATAGTATCCTATATATAGATATAATAATAATATAATTATTAAGCACAATTATCGACAAGGAGTGGATTCTATGACAAAAAAAACAAAAATTGAAGAAGAGAAGACAGAGAAGAAAATATATAATTGCTTTTATAATAATATTCTCCTTGTTTTTTTATAAAAACCTCTCAGAATTATAGTCTTAGAAATGTGTCAGGTGTAGTAGAGGCTGGAAATCTATCTGAAAGTATATCCTTAATTTCAGACAAATCTCCAGTAAATGTGGCATTTAAACATGAAAAAGACTTAATGGAAGCAGAGGAAGTACAAAAAGCTCAATTGGCCTTGGAAAAGGAAAGGGAAGAGAAGAAGAGACAAGAAGCAAATAAAGATAGGAAAATTGCCTATTTGACCTTTGATGATGGACCTTCTACAAATGTAACACCACAAATTCTAGATATTCTAGATGAATATGATGTAAAGGCTACATTTTTGTAATAGGAAATTTAGCAGAAAAACATCCAGATATAATAAAGAGGATGAATGAATCAGGCCATGGAATAGGAAATCATAGCTATACTCATTCCTATAAACATATATATAAAAACACTACAAATTTCTTAAATGAATTAAAAGCTACAGAAAATGTATTGAAGAATATATTAGGAGATAGTTTTGAATCCAAAGTTATTAGATTTCCAGGCGGTTCCTTTGGCCAACAAAAGGCAAATTTTAGAAAGGCAGCAGTTGACAATGGATATGCTTATTATGACTGGAATGCATTAAATGGAGATGCAGAGGGTAAAAGCTTTCCCACAAATAGATTGGTACAGAGGTTGAAGAGCACTACCAATGGGCAAAGAGAATTAATTGTACTAATGCACGATATGGGAGGCAAACAGACTACAGCTGACGCATTGCCAGAAATAATAGAGTATTTACAAGAAAATGGATATGAATTTGAGGTTCTAAAATAATTGCTGTATATACAGCAATTATTTTACTATAATGGAGGGTGGAATTATGTCAAATAATAGAATTTTATTGGTGGAAGATGAGGAGCATATTAGAAAATTTGTTAAAATCAATTTAGAGGGAAATGGATTTCAGGTTTGGGAATCTGGTAGTGGGGGGGAAGAAGGTTTGGAAATTGCTCGGGCTGAGGAAATAGATGTGGTATTACTAGATATTATGTTACCAGGTATAGATGGGTTTCAAGTTTGCAAAACTTTAAGAGAAGAGTTCCCGGATATAGGTATAATTATGCTTACTGCAAAAGCTCAAGATATAGATAAAATCATGGGTTTAGAATATGGCACCGACGATTATATGGTAAAACCTTTTAATCCTCAGGAATTGGTACTTAGAGTGAAGTCTCTAATTAGAAGAATGGAAAACCAAAATCCAATGAATCAGATATAATAATAGATGAACCTTTTAAAATGGACAAATATGCTAGGAAATTTTACAAAGATAGCGAGGATGTGGAATTAACTCCTACAGAATTTTCCATTATGAAATTATTCGTAGAAAATCCAGGAAAGGCCTTTAGTAGAGATGAGATTTTAAATCTAATTTGGGGGGGAGAAGATTTTATAGGGGATTCTAAAATCGTAGATGTAAATATAAGAAGACTTAGATCTAAAATAGAAAGTAATCCAAGTGATCCTAAATACATTGAAACTGTATGGGGGGATAGGCTATAGATGGAGAAAGGATTCAGGAAAAATAATGAAACTAGTATTAGAACCCGTTTAGTGGGAAATTTTATGTTAGTTATAGTAATTTCTGTATTGATATTGGAAGTTTTCTTAGTAAATGCAGTAAGACAATATTATTATAAAGCTGTAGAGGATATACTTTCTAATCAAATTATGTTCTCTGCAGATTTTTATTCTAGATACTTTTCCTCTACAGATTTACAAGATATTGTCATAGACGATGTAGATGTGTTTTGGCATCAGACTACTGCACAAGTTTTAATTTTAGATCTAAATGGGAAGGTTCTAATGGACTCTATAGGAGCCTATCATTCAATAGATACTATTGAAACTAATGATA
>JMBX01000461.1_pt1 | contig 10162 bp, 16 predicted proteins | sample 616521 | NCBI WGS metagenome assembly JMBX01 (sample SAMN02727906, study PRJNA239997) | anaerobic digester metagenome | biome: anaerobic digester; isolation source: mesophilic anaerobic digester inoculated with municipal waste water sludge... | place: Germany: Bielefeld University, CeBiTec ...
TTGTTTATCCAGGGGGGGGAAATTTTGGTTATGATTTTGTATGGAACAATCTTCACTCAAAAAACGAATTGAGTTCTGATGACTTGCTTAATATTGCAGAAGATATAGGAGCATATATCAAAATATCTTTGAATCCGAATGAGTCGCCATCTTTGGCAGCTCAATGGATAAGGTATCTTAATTTCGAATTGAATGCAGACGTTAAATATTGGGAGGTAGCAGATGAGCCATATTTGACTATGAATGTTGATCAGTTTATTGATAAGATGAAGACATTTGTGCCTGTTATGAAAGAAGTAGATCCTTCAATAAAAATTGTGGCAAATGTTTCTGTAGACAACGAAAATTATACAAAGAAAGTAATAAGAGAAATTGGAGATTTAATAGACGTTTATTCTATACATTTTTTTCCTCTACCACCTTCAAAAGCGGTGTATTCAAACTCTCCATACGATAAAAACAACAAAGATTCTTTTTATGCAGATCTTCTTAATTCCACTCAAAAATTGCCAAAGCAGATAGCAACTTTAAGACAATGGGTAGAAGAAGTATATCCCTACAAAGATGTAGAATATCAAATAGGTTCTTTTGCGCCTGTTTGGTGGGGGCCAGAAGATTGGACAGTTAATTCTTTGCCCGCTGGGTTATGGGTGGCTGATATGCTTGGCATATTTGCAAAAGAAAATCTAAGCGGTGCAGCTTTTTGGGCGTTGATGAATCCATATCCTCCTCAACAAGGTGATTTTGGTATGTTTAGTCCAAATATGCAGCCCTATGTAAGTTTCTATCCCTATGTGCTTTTCAACAAGCATTTTGGAAAATATTAGTTGAAAACACCTGTAATAGGCAGGATTTGAGTATATACACAAGTTTGAGTAAAAACGAGAAAAATTTATATATTATGATTATTAATAAGTCAGCAAATAAAAGTTTTAACATTAATTTTGATTTAGGAACATTTGTACCAAGAGAAGATGGAGCCGCATGGATTCTAGATGGTCCAGTAAATATAGGCAATCCTACAGATTATGGGTTAAGAAAAGAAGGATTAAATAACATACACAGTATTTTTGAATATTCGGCAAAACCTTACTCAATAATTGTTTTGGAAATACCAGGAAAAGATAGTAATTTAGATATAACTGAATCACCAAACCTTGCTTTAAATAAATCAGCTTGCGCGTCTTCTATTGCTCTTAATACCGATTCAAAGTACTATACAACATATGACTATATACCTGATATGGCTATTGATGGAGATCCAAACACAAGATGGGCCTCAAAGATTTTTAAGAAAGATATAGAGAGTTTTACCTTAGATTTAGGTCAAGAAATAGCGTTTAACCAGATTGTTATTGAATGGGAATATTGGGCCACAAGATATGCTATTGAGGTATCAAAAGACGACAATAATTGGGAAAAGATAGCTGATCAAGAAAATGCCTTAAAGGAGAAAGATCCTCCACAACCGGTAGATGTAATAAACCTTGATAATATAATAAACGCACGATATATCCGCATTAGTATGTTTGAAAGGCCAAAAGATTCAGGGGGGGCAAAAGCAGGGTGTTCACAGTGGACTCCAGATGCATTTTCCATTTGGGAATTAGGTGTGTTCTTGAGATAACCATCATATAATCCCACGACTAATAAGGATCGTGGGGGGGATTATATTATTGCTAACTGTTATTATGTTCATTTTCTTACAAAATACTTCTTAAAAACTTAAATATAATCTTCTTCAATGTGTATCTCTTTTAATGATCATTTTGCTAAAACTTTTGTAAAATTATAACCCCCTCAATTAATTTACTGTATTTATATAATAAATTAACTTCTTTGAAACAAATCATGATACTATACTTTTAATTAACAAATGTTCAGAACAAATGTTCAGTTTTTGTTTGTTGTTAACATTTTTTTTGGTTACAAGGATGATCATTTTTGAATTTAAAAGGGTAACAGGGCGGAGCCCCCCTCTCCCCCCCTTGTTATAAGTACCAAAAAGATTAAAAAAACTAATAGTTTATTATGAATATAAATAGTGAGTTTTTTTGTAAAAAAACAAATCTAAAAAAATACATCTAATAAGGATTTGGAATTTCTAAAGAAAGTAAAAGAATAAAAATAAGGAGGAAGGGTATGTCTGGAAAAATCATTAGAATGAATAGAATATTTAAAGCTGATGGTAAAACTGTCATTGTTGCATTGGATCATGGTCAATTTCAAGGACCTATTGTTGGTATCGCAGATATTCAAACAACTTTAAAAACGTTAAATGCGGACAAGCAGACGCGGTAATACTTAATCCAGGAGCAATTCAAGATAACGCCCAAATATTAGGTGGTAACTTAGCTGTATTATGCCGAATTACCGGTGCTTCAACCAATTATTCTCCTTCTTTTGATTATCATCGTCTTATTTCAAGTGTTAGGAATGCAATCTCTTTAGGTGCTGATGGGGGGGTTGTAGTTATGGGGGGGTTTATTGGAGGTTCGGGAGAGAATCAATCTCTAGAATTATTGGGAAGGATAGCTGAAGATTGTTCAGTAGCAGGGGGGGTTCCTCTTATAGCAGAAATGCTTCCTCAATCACCAGATCATTTACCGATCCAAAATTTATTTCTTTGGGTGTAAGGGTAGCTTATGAATTAGGTGCTGACATAGTGAAAGTGTACTATACTGATAAAGACTCATTTTCTCAAGTGATTAATTCTGCTAAAATTCCTGTGGTTATTGCAGGGGGGCCCTAAAGGAAAAGATGCTCTTGAAACTGCTAAAGAAGCAATCGAACTAGGAGCTAAAGGAGTTGCCTATGGCAGAAATGTTTTTCAGGCTGAAGATCAGGCTGATTATGTAAGAAAACTTGTTGAGTTAGTTCATAGCTAACAATTACGGGGGGGTGGAATTTATGAGGAAAAGGTGTCTAGTAATTTTGTCTGTTTATTAATGACTGGATTAGTTTTAGTGAAAGTGTTTCAACTAAAGGTTTCGTCTATATTTTAGTAGGAGAATAATTCTGTACCTTTTTCAGATGGTTATGTTTCAAATGGTTCAACTTTCACAAAAATTGAAGAAAATGGATATTATAGTATTCCTCGATCAGAAGATGGTTTTGTGTTTCTTGTGATTCCAGATGGATATAGGTGTAGTGAATGGTATGTAAAAGATAAGGAAGAGCACAATTTTATTCTTGAACCATACGAGGAAAAAGGAGTTTTTGTAGTTGTTAGTGATATTCATTATGCTGACGATCCTGATGATTTTCAGATGCCTTACCAGATAGAGAGATGATAGATAATCCAGATCATTATATGGAAAAATTAAAAGAAATGTTAACCGGTATATCTCCGGACTTCATTATTTGTAACGGAGATATGATAGCAGATACTGCCAATGTTGAAGACGAAATAGCTTACAGATGGGCAAACAAAGTGAAATCATATTTGGACATTTCTGATATTCCGACTTTTTATGTTGTTGGTAATCATGAAATTGAAAAAAAAGAAAGATAACCCTATAGTAATTTATCAAGATGTATTTGGTCCAGATTATTATTCATTCAACTATCTAGGAAATCATTTTATAATCCTTAATTCCCACAATGTAGTCAATGGGTCACTTCAGTATGAAATTGATTCTACTCAACTTGATTGGTTAAAGCAGGATATAGAGAACATTTCTCAAGAAGTCCCAATAACTTTTTTTTCTCTCATGAACCTATCTTTTCTCTTTCCAGAACTGATAACTCCGAACAACTTGTTCAAATTCTTTCAAATACTTTTCTAACCACATTTCAGGACATTGGCATACTACAAGGACGTTTTTTTTAAAGAACCATTTTAGAACTTACTTGTGGGGCTGTTTGTGGAGGATGGTGGGAAGGTGATTCTGCTTATGGAGATGCTTATGGATTTACGTTATTTGAGTTACATAGAGGTAAGATAGACTATGCATATATTAAAATTGATGAATATCCTTCAGTTTGGTTTGATTTAAAAAAATACAGAAACTCCTTTATCAGGTATGGAATATTTAAGGATAGTGGTTTTCCTAATACTTCTGAAAGTATTTCGGTACTTCTAAACGATATGTCTTACCTTTGTGATGTGTTTTCTCGCCAAATGAGCTACTGGACAGAGTATTATATTTTTATTAACTTTGCAACTTGTACCGATGGTATCAATAAGATAGGAATAAAGCTTGGAGATCAGCTTTACAGTAAAGAAGTTTATGTTAAAATAATCCTGTTACTATGAAAACTATAAAGACAAATTCTCAAGCGTTTGTTGGGTTAGATGTTTTACTAAGCGATTGTATAAATACAGGACAATCTGGTAAAACTTATATTTTTAATGATGGTTCGGATGTCTTTATGACAACTTTAGAAAAATGCGTAACGTTGCCTTTTGAAGTGACAAAAAAAATCAAAAGTACTCTATTTTTGGAATTTATAGGGATAGTGAGGTAGTTGCTGATCCTATGCGTATAATCGTGAGCGAAGGTCTTGTTCACGAAAAAAATAGAATGAGAAGGAGGTTTTTTATCTTATGAAAAAAGCTTTTCTATGTTTGATCACTGTTGATTTTGTTACAGGAATCATCATGCAGAGACCACTACTTTAACTGTTAGTGGAGTTATAGCTTTAAGAGATGAAAAGGGAGAGCATGTCTTACAATGGAAGAACTTGAATCTTTTGAGCAAGTAACCTATTTTGTTACTGATCCCTATCTTGGAGATAAGACTTATAGGGGGGTGTTGCAATTTCTGATCTTCTAAAGTATGTAGGAGTACCTGCCAATACTAAAAATGTTGTGATTGTGGCATCTGATGGTATGGAAGTTTCAGTAGAGTACGCAGACGTAATGGAATATCCGATTATTTTAGCTTATGCTACAGTTTCTGGAGAAAAGGTTCGCGCAATTCCATCGAGTCAAGGAGGACCAATTAAATTAGTTTTCCCACTTCAAGAACATCCAGAACTTTTTGAAAAATATCCCAATTGGTGCTGGTGGGTTGTTGGAGTGAGAGTAGAGATCTAAAAATCATATTGTCTTGTAGACAGAAGAGGAAAATAACAAAAATACATTTCTACATATACTTGATTCATTCAAGAAAAAACACGATTTTGCATACTTCAAAGAACAATTAATAAAAACAGGTTTAAGCATAAATAATAAGGTTTTATTAGTATTGTTTGCCGATAGTCTCCTCTTCTGTCTACCTTGAAAAATTAAATTATATATTTTATTCTAACATAACTTGAATTAGCTTATGCAAAATATGAATTATAAACATTACATCGTATTTGTAAGTCAATAAAAATACAATTCTTTAAAATATAAAAGAAGGACGTGTTAAAAATGAAAGCAGCAGTATATAAAGGAATAGGACAAATTGAAATTGAAGAGGTAGAAAAACCACGTATAAATTCTTCTGAAGCACTAGTAAAAATTGAGATGGCAGGAATATGCGGAACTGATGTAAAAACTTTTGTTAGGGGGGGTCATCCAATGTTTCAGCCACCTTGTATATTAGGACATGAATTTGTTGGAAGAATAGTTGAGGTTGGAGAAAATATTGAAAAAGATTTTACAGAAGGTACTTATGTTATAGCTCCATATATAGGATGTAATAAATGTGAGGCGTGTAGAGAAGGTAAATCAGAGTTGTGCAAAAACAAGTATGCAACCGGTGGAGCTTTTGCTGAGTATGTAACGGTTCCTGAGGAAATTCTTAAGAGAGCTGCTTTTCGTGTACCTGATGATACGCCTAAAGGAGTAATGGTGTTGGCAGAACCACTTGCGTGCGCTATTCATGGTATTGAAAGAGCGAATATAAAACCTCACAAAAGGTTCTTATTGTGGGAAGTGGGCCAATGGGGCGTTTACTAGGAATTACGTTGAAAAAGTTGGGATGTATCCCTACTATCGCAGAAGTTGATGAAAAAAAGGTTAAATATTGCTCAATCATGTGGTCTAGATACTATAGACTTTAAAGAGGATAGTTTTAAAAAAATTTCTGCAAGATCAGCCTTCATACGATTCTATAATTTTGGCAAATGATAAAGTTGATTTGGTTAGTAAATTAGTTCCTCTAGTGGCTCCTGGGGGGGGCAGTTTTGAGTTGTTTGGAGGAATGCCACGAAATGCTAGACTTGAAATTGATCCTTATTACATTCACTATGAAGAAGTTAATATAGTAGGGGCTTTTGGTTTTACCGAGAACGAGTTTAAAAAAAGCCTATGAGATGTTATGTGAAGATCCAGATAGGTATGGAAAATTAATAAGTGAAATCTTTGAATTAAAAGATATACACGAGGCTTTACAAGCAGCTATGGATAAAAATAATATCAAGGTAATTCTAAAGATAAATTAATGGAGGTGTTGCTATGAAAAAGAGGTATATATTTTTATCACTTTTTATTATCTTCTGTTCTGTTTTTTTCGATAACTTTAGATTTTTACTGTTTAGCTTGGCAGCCCCCAAACAGTAGATGAAGTATACGATCTTGTTGATATGTGGAATGAAGAAAATCCTGATGTTCAAATTAATATTATGTGGGGGGTACATGGGAAACATCTGATGAATTTCTTCAAACAAGTTTTAGAGGCGGAAATCCACCGGATATTATTCATACAGATACTGACGTGCTTGCTGAATATGGCCTAATGGGTTTTGTTAGTCCACTAAATAATTATATCTCCAATGAAATGTTGAACGATATTTCTCCATGGCTTTTACTGAATGTAGTGACCTTAAAGGTAATATTTATGGTGTTCCTTGGCTTCAGGAGATACAGGTAGTCTTTTATAACAAAGATATTTTTAAAGAAAATGGAATTACAGTTCCTGACAATAGAATGATTGGTTGGGATGAATTACTTGACATAGCACAAAAGGTTACAATAAGAGATTCAAAACAGGAGAGGTAAAAGATGGGGGGGATTTCTTGCTCCTACAATGGAGTATTTTCACTGGGCCCTTATTGAACAAAACGATGGTCATGTGCTTGTGATGGATGATAAAGGAAAATGGAAGGTAGAAATTGATGACAATGCAAAGGAAGCAATCGAATTTTATATATCATTAATAACTAAGTATAAAGTATCACCGCCAGATGTTATGAGTATAGATTACACTTCTCTTATGCAAAATTTTCTTAACGGTCGTTATGCGATGGTTACATTTGGCTGTTGGAACAGAAGGTTTTGGTTCAAAGTAAATGGATAATTGGGGTATGCTTCTTGTTACAGGTAAAAATATTGTAAGCCCTTCCAATCCTCAAGGGTTAGGTATATCAAAAGCATGTAAATATAAGGAAGAAGCTTTCAGATTTGTAGAGTTTCTAACTAATACAGAAAATTCTGCAGATATGGCTTACGCTGACTGGTTATTTCCTGTAAGAAACTCTTCTGTTGAAGATCCAAGATTTCGTTCTACTGAATATGAGTGGAATATTCTTTATTCATGGTTACCTTATGCACGCAATGTGAGATCTAACATGCCAGGATATCTTACTTTTGAATGGCAGGCATTTGTACCTCAAATAGAAAGGGTAATTCTAGGGGAAATTACTATTGATGAAGCATTTAAAATATTGAAAAAGAAGGTAATAAGGTACTCAAAAGATTGGGGGGGCTTCAATAATTTATTTCAAAAGATCTTACTACAGATAAACTATATGTTATAAGAAAAAAAATACTTGAAGAATTAATTATTTAGACAATATACTAAAAAAATTTAGGATCATATAAAAATTTTTAGTTACTCCAAAGGAGGAATTCCTGCAATGAGTAGAAAAAGTGAAACTGCCAAAGCATTTCCATATATTTTTCCTATTCTTGTTGTAATGATTTTGATTAACATATACCCTTTCGTAAAAGGTATTATAAACGGTTTTTATGCGGATCAAGTCTTTGGAGTCGGCAGGCATTTCTGTGGATTCGATAATTTCAAAGAGCTATTTCAAGATCATATTTTTTTTGGTTAGGATTGAAAAATAATATCATTTGGACAATTAGTTGTGTAGCGATAGAGGTAATTTTAGGATTGTTAATTGCAATGTTACTTAACCTTCCATATATAAAATTTAGAAATGTTCATAGAACTCTTGTACTACTCCCTTGGGCTATTCCACCAGTTGTTTCCGCTCTTATTTGGAGATATTTTTTTGGTACTTCTGGTCCAATCAATGTTATTTTAAAAGGTATAGGGTTTTCGAATCCTCCTTCTTGGCTTATCACACCCGGATATTCATTATTTGCTTGTATTGTTGCAAATATTTGGGTTGGATTACCCTTTGTTACAGTAATGCTTTTAGGTGGTCTTCAATCTTTACCTGGGGACATTTATGAGGCTGCAGATATAGATGGGGCAGGAACAATGAAAAAAAATTTTTCTACATTACATTACCTATGATGAGAGATCTTATTTTAACGGTTGCTATGTTAACGTCTATTTGGACATTCAATATGTTTGACATCGTATTTACAATGACAAGGGGGGGTGGACCTGGTAATTCGTCAATTCTACTTTCGTTGTATGCATATCAGAATGCGTTTGGATATTTCCAACAAGGTTATGCTTCAGCGATAGGAATTATTTCTTTAATTATATTGATGATACCTCTTGCCTTTCATATTAAGGGGGGGAGATTTAATTATGAAAACTAAGAAAAGTGTTGTTGCGATAGCCAATATAACTGCTGTTGTGATTATTATATTACTGTTGTTTCCCTTAATTATGCTTATTCTAAACGCATTTAGGGAAACAGGGGATATTTATAGTAAACCTCTTGGGCTCCCCCCCAATAAATTGTTTGTTGGAAACTTTTCATATATTTTTCAGCAAACACAGTTTACTAGAATTTTTATTAATAGTTTTATAATTGCTATTGTTACTACATTATTTGGTATCATTGTAACTTCTTTATCAGGATATGCAATCTCACGATTTAGTTTTAAAGGGAAAAATCTCTTGTTAGGTTGGTTGTTAGCATCACAAGCTTTTCCGGGTATCCTATTAGTTATTGGGATATTTACATTATACAATAAGTTAGGGCTTTATAATTCTCTTGTAGGATTAATTATCCTACATACAATGGCTACAATTCCATTTAGTAGCTCTTTAATGACAAGTTATTTTGACTCAATACCTAGAGAACTTGAAGAAGCTGCATTGATAGATGGTTGTACACAATTTAAAGCATTGAGAAAGGTAATTTTTCCACTTGCAATTCCTGGCATAATAGCTGTTGGTACTTTTACTTTTTTTTACTTTCTTGGAATGAATTTCTTTTTGCGTTAGTTATGATGAGGGAAAGTATAAAACAAACATTGCCAGTCTTTTTGAACACTAGTTTTGTTGGAACTGGTGGTGCAGTAGAGTGGGGGGGCTCTCTTTCAGCAGCAGCATTGCTTACGGCATTACCTCCAATATTGATTTTCCTTTTCGCACAAAGATATTTGATTGGAGGGTTAACGAAAGGAGCGATTAAATGAAGGTTGCAGTTATAGGAGCGGTCTCTAAAGATATTTATGTTTTGTTGGATAAATTTCCTGAGAGGGATTCTTTAGTATTTGCAAAAGAAAAAAAGATGTTTTTTTGGGTGGAAGTGGTGCAAATGTTGCCCTGAATTTGTCGATTAATTCCAAGGTGGATTTTTATTTTGGTACAGGCAACGATGCAACTTCTTCATATATTTTAGATAAATTAAGTAAAGTTAATAATTTAAACCCCCATTTATTCCTTGGAAGAAGGTCCTGGCGCAGTTACTATGGTTTTAATTGATTCTGAGGCAGAAAGAAGAATTATATCTTTTGGAGGGGGTAGCATTATTTTCTGGAAAGATTGAAAATGCGGAATATGACGCTTTATGTATAGTTGAAAGTTATGATAAAATTGCTTTAGAAGTAATTGAATGGTTTAAAGTTCCCCCTAAAGGTTTATATGCCGGGTGCATTTGGTTTGTATTATCACAAATTAGAAGGAATTGTTAGTATTTCAAAAGCAGTTGATTTCATAATTTTTTTTCAGAATCGGAGGCCGCAATGTTAAAGGAAGGGCTTGATAAAATCTCAACAAATATAATTATAACTAGGGGGGGTTCAAAAGATACTTTACTTATAGATAAGACAGGGAAAAAGTATTATTTAAAGTTC
>JMBX01000462.1_pt1 | contig 10159 bp, 17 predicted proteins | sample 616521 | NCBI WGS metagenome assembly JMBX01 (sample SAMN02727906, study PRJNA239997) | anaerobic digester metagenome | biome: anaerobic digester; isolation source: mesophilic anaerobic digester inoculated with municipal waste water sludge... | place: Germany: Bielefeld University, CeBiTec ...
CAGGCATAATGCCGAGAGATGAGGAAAGAATTAGTACCTCTTTCTCTAGAGTATTTTTTAATTTTAGCCTCTATTAAGAGGTATTTTTTTTATAATATCTTTCTTGTTACAGTAAATTGTTAAAGGAGTGTAATAATTGATTGAAATTGAAAATATATCTAAATCTTTCGAAACCAATGGCAAAAAAAAGTACAAGCAGTAAAAAAAATGTAAATCTTCATATAAAACAGGGAGAAATATTTGGAATTATAGGTAGTAGTGGTGCAGGAAAATCAACCTTGATTAGATGCATAAATAGATTAGAAGAGGTAGATAGTGGCAATATTTTTATAGAGAATGAAAATATTAATTCTCTCAATAAAAGAGATTTAAATTCTAAAAGAAAAGATATGGCAATGATATTTCAGCATTTTAATTTGCTATCCCAAAAAAACAGTCTATGAAAATATTGCTTTTCCCTTAAAGCTTAAAGGTATTAGTAAAAGAGAAATAGATAGTAAGGTAGATACATTATTAGATTATGTGGAACTTCTAGATAAAAAGGACAATTATCCTTCCCAATTAAGTGGTGGACAAAAGCAGAGAGTATCCATTGCTAGAGCCTTAGCCAATGAGCCTAAAATTCTTTTAAGCGATGAGGCTACTTCTGCATTAGATCCTAAAACTACTAAATCTATTTTAAATTTACTTAAAAAAAATTAGGGATGAATTTGGTTTAACCATAGTTTTAATTACCCATCAAATGGATGTAGTTAAGGATATTTGTGATAAAGTAGCCATTATGGAAAATGGTAAGATCATCGAAGTAAATACTCCCATAGAACTTTTCAGAAACCCTAAAACTAAAACTACTAAGGCCTTTATTAATAGTCTAAGTATTATATCAGAAGAAGAATATATTAATCCTAAGGAATTTCAGGGTACAATTATTAGACTCAGTTTTTTTAGGTGAATCTGCCAAGGAACCTATTGTATCTAGAATGATTAAAAGTTTTAATATAGAGGCTAATATATTATCTGGTAATATTAACGAATTAGTAAGCACCAGTGTCGGCCATTTAGTCCTAGAAATTCTAGGTGAAGATGGAGAAGTGAATAATGCTATTAATTATTTAAAACTCAAAATGTAAATGTGGAGGTGATATAATGGCTGATTTGATTCTTCCATCCCTATGGGAAACTCTATATATGGTGTTTTTTTCTACAATATTTTCTTTAATTTTAGGCTTCCCCCCCTGGGAATCCTACTGGTTATTACAGAAAAGGATGGTATTTGGGAAAAAAAACTATTTTAAACAATATATTAAATGGAATAATAAACATATTTAGATCCTTTCCATTTATAATACTTATGATATTACTATTTCCATTGTCTAGGGTAATAGTTGGGAGCACCATAGGTACTACAGCAACTATAGTACCGCTGTCTATTGCAGCAGCTCCCTTTGTTGCCAGAGTTATAGAATCCTCCTAAGGGAGGTAGATAGTGGAGTAATTGAATTTGGCCTTTCCATGGGGGGGCAAATGTACCAGAGATAGTATTTAAAATACTAATACCTGAAGCTATGCCTTCATTGATTTTAGGCATTACCCTTACTATAATTAATTTAGTAGGATATTCTGCCATGGCTGGAGCCATTGGCGGAGGGGGGGGCTTAGGAGATTTGGCCATTAGATTTGGATTATATAGATTTCAAACGGATATAATGATTGTTTCAGTAATAATTATTATATTATTAGTTCAGAGTATACAGTATTTGGGTAATAAATTATCTAATGTAATAAATAAAAAAATAAGGGGAAATAATATTGAAAAAGTGCATTTTAATTTTATTAACTATTGTATTATCTTTTACCATATTAACTAGCTGTGGCTCAAAACAAGAAGATGAGAAATCCATAAAAATAGGGGTAAGTCCTGAACCCCCCCATGGGAATTTAGTGGCATTAGTAAAGGAAGATTTAGAATCTCAAGGATTCGATGTGAAAATTATAGAATTTACAGATTATATAAAACCTAATTTTGCCCTAGATGAAGGAGAATTAGATGCAAACTTTTTCCAACATGAACCCTATATGAATGATTTTAGAGAAGAAAATAAATTGGATATAGTATCTATTGGAGGAGTTCATATTGAACCTATGGGATTATATTCTAATAAAATAAATAGTTTAGAAGAATTAAAAGATGGTAGCGAAATTGCCATCCCCCCCAATGATGTAACTAATGGATTAAGAGCATTATTATTATTAGAAAAATACGATTTAATTAAATTGGATCCTGATGCAGGTTTAACTGCCACAGCAAAGGATATAGTAAAAAAATCCTAAAAATTTAAAAATCATAGAATTAGAGGCAGGTGCCCTTCCTAGAATATTAGAAGATGTGGATGTAGCAGTTATTAATGGAAACTATGCCTTAGCAGCTGGTTTAATCCCAACAAAAGATTCCATTATATTAGAAGATAAGGACTCTCCCTATGCTAATATAGTAGCTATTAGAAAGGGAGAAGAAAATCAGGAAAGATTTATTAAATTAATGGAAGCATTGCAAAGTGAAAAGATTAGAGAGTTTATTGAGAAAGAATACGAAGGTGGAGTTATCCCAGCATTTTAAAATTTTAAAATCCAATGTTGAAAACCAAATGTTAAGGACTGCTCCTTTTATTTTGAGGTTGTCTCTAAGGTTTTATATAGCCTCGTTCTACTGCGTCTTCGATTAAGTTTAAGGCAAATTCCCATAGCTCTCCTGAAGATTTTTCTAGGGGGGCTATTCTTTTATGTACTTCTGCCTTAGTTATGCTGTATTTTGTCCAAGTGCCACCACCTGAAAAATAATTGCTAAAAATTGGTTGTAGTCTATCCATAGATGCTGCAAATAAGGCTTCTTTTGTTTCCATTTCTTCAAATTCTTCCCATAATATCCTCATTTCTGTGGCTTTGTCTTCTGATAATATACCATAGATTTTATCTGCAGCCTTTAGTTCTCTTTCCTTTTTATCTGCATTTCCCTTTTGGTCATAGCAAAAAGTATCTCCTGCGTATATCTCCACTAAATCGTGGACTAATAGCATTTTAATTACTTTAAACAAATCTATATCCTCATCGGCGTATTCCCATAATACCATTGCCATTATGGAAATATGCCAAGAGTGTTCTGCATCATTTTCCCTTCTAGATTTGTCAATTAAAGTAGTTTGTCTAAATATGGATTTCATCTTATCTAATTCCACTATAAATTCTATATCCCTTAATAGTCTTTCACTAGTCAAAGATCATCTCCCTATATATATTATTACCATATTAGTTTAACATATTTTTATACTTTTAGTAAATAATAATTCTAGGAGGGATTTTTATGGATAAAAACAAAATATCTATTCCCGATTCTATTGTATATACAAATATAGGCTATCAGATGTATAGAGAACCAAAATCTCTTTCTACTTCCTCAGATGTATTTTACAATGTGGAAAGTAGAATCCCCCATTACCAATGTGGCAATTCCTACTTTTGATGCAATTGTCAAAGCTAAGGAATGGGTAGATGATGTGAACAAAATGTAGAAACCTTAAGCAGCGCTTAAGGTTTCTATATTATCCTCTTAATTTATTTAAAATTATTTTTTTGTTCTACAGATGCTACTAATCTTCTAGTATAGCCTACTGTATCTGGATTTACACTTATACTATCTATTCCCTCTTGAACTAAGAATTCTGCAAATTCAGGATACTGAGATGGTCCTTGCCCACAGATAGAAATGGTTTTTCCATATTTATGGGCAGCTTTTATTAAAATGGAAATTGCTCTTTTTACTGCCTCATTTCTTTCGTCAAAATATCCCATAGTATTTAATATGCCTGAGTCTCTATCGGCACCCATTACTAATTGGGTTAGATCATTACTTCCAATACTAAATCCATCTACCATTTGAGCAAATTCTTCTGCTTCAAATACTACTGATGGAACTTCTGCCATTATCCAAATTTTAAAATTATTACTTTGGACTAATCCTTCTTCTGCCATTATTTCCTTTACTCTTTCTAATTCCCAGGTAGTTCTTACAAAAGGTAACATAGCCCATACATTATCTAAACCATATTCTTCTCTTACTTTTTTTTCATAGCCCTACATTCTAATCTAAAGCCTTCTTCATATTCTGGTGAAATATATCTAGATACTCCCCCCCTCCAGCCTATCATTGGATTATTTTCTATAGGTTCTACTTCGTCTCCACCTTTTAATCCTCTGAATTCATTGGTTCTAAAATCTGATAGTCTAACTACAACTGGCCTAGGATAAATTTCTTGGGCTACCATCATTATTCCCTCTGACATTTTATCTATTAATAATTGTCCTTGATTAGTCTTTACTAAATACATAGGATGAGCACCTATCATATTAGAGAAAATAAACTCAGTTCTCATTAAACCAATACCATCAAAAGGTAAATGTTTGTATCTATTTATTATAGAAGGTTCTCCTAAATTCATATAAATTTTTGTAGCAGTAATTGGTGCCAATTGATGAATTATATCTTCATTTACAGCTACTCCAGTAGAAACTGTTAGATCTTGTTTTTCCTCTTTTTCCTCTTGTAGCACTTTTCCTTCATATACTACTCCTCTAGTAGCATCTACAGTTATTTCCATACCGTCAGTTAAAATTTGGCTAGCTTCCTTAGCCCCCCCTACTATACAAGGTATGCCCAATTCCCTAGAAACTATGGCAGCATGACAAGTTCTTCCACCTTCGTCTGTTACTACTGCACTGGCTCTTCTCATAGCTGGAACCATGTCTGGATTAGTCATTATTGTAACTAATATATCTCCGTCTTCTACTCTAGATATTTCAGAAATATCTTTTATATTTTTAACTTTACCTGTACCTATACCTGGAGATGCAGGTAAACCTCTAACTAACATTTTTAATTCTTGTTCTTTTTTTAACTGTTTCCACTGTAGCCCCCTCCCTTTAAAGTAGTTATTGGTCTAGATTGCAATATATATAACTTTTTAGTATCTCTATCAAACCCCATTCTATATCTTGATGATTCCCATACATTTCTTCTATTTTCATTCCATAATCTGCTAATAGGACAATCTCATCATTATCTAAACATTGTGCATTTATTTTTTTTCATGACCTATATAGTCTCCCACATTTATCTCTACTGTACCTACTCCTATATCTTTCTTAACTATCATAGTAGTTTTCCGCTATATGTTTCTCTACTATTTTCTTTTCTTTTTCATATATATATTCATCAGGAGTTACACTTCCAGAAACTACTGCCTCTCCTAAGCCCCCCCAACTGGCATTTATCATTATTTCATCTGTATTATTATTTATTGGATTTGCAGTAAACATAACTCCTGATTTTTCGCTATTTACCATTTTTTTTGAATAACTACAGAAATACTTACTTCAAAGTGGTCAAAGCCCTGGATTTCTCTATAATATATTGCCCTTGATGTCCATAGAGAAGCCCAGCATTTTCTTATATGATTTAATAATTCATTATCTCCCCTTATATGAAGATAGGTGTCCTGCTGCCCTGCAAAAGAGGCCTCTGGTAAATCTTCGGCTGTGGCAGAGGATCTAACTGCAACCTCTGAATCTTCAATTCCTATTTTTTTATTAAGCCCATCATAGGCTAAGATAATTTCATCGGCTAAGTCCTGTGGGATTTCTGCAGCAGTAATTAATTCTTGAATTTCCGTACTAGCCTTTTGTAATTCTATAGAATCTTCAATGTCCAGTTCTTTTATTTTTTTCTTCAATTTTTTTCATTTAAATTAGCTTTTTGAACAAAATAAATATAAGCTCCTGCTGTTACACAAAAACCTGGTGGTACATCTAAGCCTTTTTGAGTAAGTTCTCCTAAATTAGCTCCTTTACCACCTACTATTGGTATATCATTTTTGTCAATTTCCTCGAACCATTTGATATATTCTAGATTTTTCATTAAATATACCTCCTAATTAAATTATTCTACGAGTATATTATAGCACAATTAATTATATATGTCATACTATTTATTTTTATTTTTAAAAAACGGCCAATTGGCCGTTTTAATTTAACTTTCTATTTCTCTATCTAAGGCGATTATTCCTATAAGATTATTATTCATATCTCTTACCTGTGCAGAAATGGTTAAACAAATTTTGTTAGTATCATGACTAATGTAAAAATCAGATATATAAATATCTTGTCTTAATCCCCCTAGAAACCATGCTCTATTTGTGATATCAATATCCTCTAGTTCTTCAGAAGCAGAAATTAATTTACCTGTAGTATTGTATAAATAGATAGAATCTATACTAGGGTTTTCTTGGATTACGGAATTATAAATAGACCTATGATTTTCTGTTTTAAACTTTCTTATATCTTCTATTATTTTAATTTCATCTATGATTTTTTTATTTTCTTGAATTATCTCATTTAATATTTTTTTTATCTACCACAACTTTAGAGTGTTCTTCTATCATCCCTTCAAGATCCCTTGTCATTCTATCTAGATTATTAGCATTATTATTGATATTGTCCATTGACGAAGTCTGTTCCTCTACAGTGGCTGAGATTTCCTGAGTTGCAGATACTGTGCCTTCAGAAATATTAGATATTACTTTTAAATTATTTATTATAGTATCCATTTCTTGTATCTGCCTTTCTAATTTTTCATCTGTTGCATCTATTGTATTTATTACAGTTTCTAGGGAGCTATTGGTTTCTTCAAAGGATTGCTGTGTATTTTTAGCTAAATTAGAATCCTTTTCTTCTTCTATTATTCCCTGATTAAGTCCATTTAATAAATTATTTATATCTTCTCCAAATTCCTCTACCATTTTGTTTATACTAACTGTAGCCTCTTCAGTTATTTCGGCTAATTTCCCAACCTCTTCTGCTACAACTGAAAATCCCCCCTGCCATATTCTCCAGCTCTTGCAGCCTCAATTGCTGCATTTAGTGCTAATAAATTTGTTTGATGGGATATATCTTTGACCATATCTACTACTTTATTTATTTCCTGAATTTTACTAGATATACTTCCTGCATCCCTAATTATTTCTTCTTTTTCTAATACCCTACTTTCCATATTTAATATTAATTGGCCTAATATTTGGGAAGTGTGATTAAAAGCTTCATTAGTCTTGTGCCACTGTTCCTGGGCATCTTTGTTTTCTAAAGCTGTGTCCTTTAGTATACTCATTAGATCTTCGTTTCTAATTAATAATTCTTCTATACTATTTTTTTTGCCCTTCTGCTCCCAAGGCTATTTGTTCTATAGCCCTTGCGATTTCCATAATAGATTCATTAGTTTCTTCTGTAGATAGGGTTAAATCATGGGCTATACCAGAAATCTGTCCAGCAGAATAAGTCATTTGGGATAATACGTTTCTGTAATTATGTAGTATTTTGTTTAATCCATTTGCCACTTTATCATATTTAGAATTACTAGCTTTAAAATGTTTAGATATATTCCCCTCTGATACTTCCAGTATTCCCTTTTCAAATGTTTTAAAATCACTCTTATTACTTAAATATAAAAAAAATCTATTATTTCAATAAGAGTTAGAATAACAATTATTATATAAAACAAAATGCCATTTTCCCATAATAGGGTGTTTCCAATTAAGGATAAAATTAAAAGTATTTTAATAAAAAAAGAGCATATTAAACCTCCTTTGTAAGTTTATATACATTCTATCATATTTTATGAAAATTCTAAATAAGATTAATTTACGATTTAAACAAAAAAACCCGTAATCAATACGGGATTAGAAAATATCACCATTACACAATAGTACAATTAACAATAGGAAAAAGAATAATAAGGAATCATCATCCCTATTAAACCAACTATCATTATTAAATAGCACCACTAATAGCAAGAAGAAAAATACCTCCCTGTTAATTTCTTGCTTATTTCATATTATGAATTACTCTAAAAAAATGTTACAAAAAAAACACAGTGGTTTCCCACTGTGTTTAAAATATACCACCAAATAAAAATAAGATTAAAAACAAGAAAAGTAGATTGTTGTCAAAAAAAACCCTCCAAAGAAACCAGATTTCCATCACCACAGCTACAAAGTAGTATCAGGATCAAAAATAGAAATATCATATTATCTTCGCAACCCTTTGAAAAACTAGCTAATAAACCTTCAGACATTTGAAAACCTCCCAAAAAAACTTATTTTATTATATCTTATTCATACTAAGTTTTGGTTTATCATGTTCTTTTTTTTAATTCCATTATGGATTTAGTGGAAATATTGTTTGGACTAATTTCCAATAAATCTACGGCCTTATTTAATCCTTAGGGTCTTCCACTTCTATTTCCATATAGGGATAAGGATAAGTATTTTTATCCCAGGTATCTAAGTCAAAACGAATGTTTTCATATAAATAGGATTTCCTATGCTTTCTACCATCTGAACTTATTTCATAGCCTAGATTTTCTAGTATATATATCATGGATTCTACATTATCTATACTAGTGGTAGTTTCCATGTTTTCTCTAATTTTCACATTACCTCTATTTTCCTTTAGGGTTAATTTGGTTTCCACTTGGTCTGTAAGTAAATTTTTGCTTTCCCTTATTCTCAAATAGGTATTTGGATTTAGGGCTTTGGTTTTCTCTTTAGCATGAAAGATAATATTATGCTGTTCCTCCTCAGATATTAGCTCTGCATTTAGTTTTATTAATTTATTTTCCATATCCTCCAAGTCTACATTTAATACTTTAACTTCAATTTCTTTTGACATTATCCTCTATAGGCCTCTTCATCTAAGATTATTGTTATATCGGGATGGAGTAATAGCATGGAGGCTGGCAATTTGGTGCTTATTTTTCTGCATTTAACAATTCCTTTATGACATTTGCCTTCTTCTTTCCATTGGCCAATAATATTATTTTCTTTGCCTTCATTATGGAACCAATACCCATACTTATGGCAGTTTTAGGTACATCCTCTATATTGTCAAAGAATCTAGCATTAGCTTCAATAGTAGATTCTGTTAGTTTTACTATGGAAGTACCTATATTTAACTCTTCATCTGGCTCATTAAAGGCTATATGTCCATTTTCACCAATACCTAGTATTTGGAGGTCAATTCCACCTTTTTCTTCTATTAATTTGTCATATTCCTTACAGTATTCCTCTGGATTTCTGTCTTTCCATTGGGGGGATAAAGGTATTATCTAGATTTATATTAATGTGATTAAAGAAAGTATCCCTCATAAAATAATGATAGGAATTAGGATGTTCTTCCTCTATTCCTACATATTCGTCTAAATTAAGTGTAGTAATATTCGAGAAATCTAAGCCTTCTTCCTTGTGTAATCTAATTAATTCCCTATACATTCCCTCTGGTGTACTGCCAGTAGCTAGACCTAATACTAATTTAGGGTTTCTTTCCATTTCTTCTTTTATTAAATTTGCAGCTGCCTTACTTAAATCTTCATAGTTTTTTTTCTACTATTATTTTCATACTTAATTCCTCCTATAATATTTTTTTTAGGTTTAAAATCTATATAATCACAGGAAGTACAGTAAAACTGTATCCCAGAGATATTCCCTTCCTTGGCAAATTTATGGCCTTCTCCATGTAAATGGCCATAAATACAAATATCTACATTGTATTTTAACATTATTTCTACAAAGGTATTTGGTGTGGAATCTAATTTAAATGGTGGATAATGAATCATTACAATTTTTTTTATCCACTTTATCTCCTAGGGATTTTAAGGATAATTCCAATCTATGGACTTCTCTATTAAATACTTTTCTATCTTGCTCATCAAAATCTTCTACATCTTCGGCTATCCATCCTCTAGTGCCGCTAATGCCTATGTTTTTATAAATATAGTGATTGTTTTGTATAAAAAAATATGCTGTTTAAATCTAAGGATTTTAATTTCTTAGGTCCCTCCCACCAATAATCATGATTGCCCTTAGTGATTATTTTTTTTACCAGGTAGTTCATCTATTTTCTTTAAATCATTGTAGGCTTCATCTATTTTTAATGCCCAGGAAATATCTCCTGGCAATAATACCAAATCCTCTTCTCTTACTATTTCTCTCCAATTATTGAAGATCTTTTCTTCGTGATTTTCCCAATTTGGTCCAAATATATCCATATGGCTTTTCTT
>JMBX01000463.1_pt1 | contig 10154 bp, 24 predicted proteins | sample 616521 | NCBI WGS metagenome assembly JMBX01 (sample SAMN02727906, study PRJNA239997) | anaerobic digester metagenome | biome: anaerobic digester; isolation source: mesophilic anaerobic digester inoculated with municipal waste water sludge... | place: Germany: Bielefeld University, CeBiTec ...
TACTGTCTTTTTTTCAAAATAACAATAGGAGTTTGAGCCTTTACACTTAAGGGAACATTTGGATCATAAGATAGTTCATAAAAACTGTTTATATCTTTATTTAAAAATTTTTTTTCACTGTATTTTCTAATGCATATTTGATATTATCTAATTCTTCCTTATTTTTGTCATATTTAAAACTATCTCAATTTCTGAACCTACCCCCTAAATATGACAACGCTTTTAACAAAGAATAAGCATTTACGACTGCTGTCGGCTCAGGAGCGGTCACTATAAAAATTTTATCAGAATTTAAGTAGAAGTTGTTAAGTTTTTCAGAATATCCAGCACCTACATCTATAATAAGATAATCAATTTCTCTTGTAACGCTTAAAAATTCGTTTAGTATAGACCCATCAAAATTATTCTGAAATATTTTCCAATCTGTATAATCGAATCCTGTACTAACTATCTTTACTCCATATCTTGTTTCTTGTATACATTCTTTAAAAGTCACTATCCCCCCCTTCATATAATCAGAAAGAGTATGTTTTATTGAACTTCCTAAAGTATAGAGGCATTTGCAAAACCTGCATCTGAGTCGAAAACAAGAACCCTTTTATCATATGAAGCTAATAATGCAGCTATATTAACGGAAAAAAATAGATTTTCCTACCCCCCCACCTTTACCGCTTACCACCGATATTATTTTGGTATCATTACTAGCAAATTCTTCCCTCAATCTACTCGCCTGATCATTAAATAAGTAGCTCATTCAAATACCTCCCGCATAGCTTTACTTACAAACCATTCCTTATCTGGAAACTTTAAATCTTCAGGAACCCTTTGACCATCAGTTATTCCAATCAAAGGTAAATTAGAATACTCTAAAAATGAGAACAATTGGCCATAAGAAGTTACTTCATCGATCTTTGTAAATATTAAACAATTCGGTTGAATAATAGAAAAGCTATCATAGATATTTATCATCTCTTGCGGGTTAGAGTTGGCAGAAACTAACATAATTTTGTAGTCAGGTCGTATAGAATCAATAAATACCTTTAATTCTCCCATTTGTAGATTGTTTTTATGGCTTCTACCAGCGGTGTCTATTAAAATTGTATCATAATTCAACAAAGATTCAATTGTAATTTTCAATTCTTGAGGAGTATAACAGATAGATAAAGGCACATCCAAATATCTGCATATATCTTTAATTGATCTGTAGCGGCAATTCTGTAGGTATCTATTGTTACAAAAGCTATTCTTGATTGTTCTTTAATAAGTTTTGCAGCAATTTTGGCTAAAGTCGTGGTTTTTCCTACACCAGTGGGACCTGTAAAAACAATTTTCCCTTTTAAATCTTTAAAATTGGCTTGTTTAATACAATCTGTTATTTTTCGTTCAAATCTTATTTTTTAAATTTTCATCATTTCTCCAATTTTCATTAAAAGTGATATCTTCAATTTCAGAAATAATACTATCTATAAAGGTTTTAGAATAAGAATTTTTATACAGTTCTTCTTTAAATTCTTGTAAGATAAATATTACTTCTTTCTAATTTCTTATTTAACTTGTCTACTGATCTTTTCAATTCACTTAATTTAAATTCGTCTGCTTTATTGATTTCGAGATTGTTTATTAAACCAGTACTATTAGCGCTGTTATAAATAGCTTCTTTTTTTTGACTATAAAATTCCTCGGCACCTTTATCCATTTTAGAAGAGAGTTTTCTATTTTCTTCTATTAACTTAAGCAGCTCTAAATTTTCATCAGGTTGAGAATTTCTATTTTCTCCTTTTGAGTAACCTTTTAAATCAAAAGATTTATCTTTTTGTGTTAACTCCTTCCTATTATTGGAAATGATATCTTTCAATGAATATGTACCTACATTATCATTTTTTTCTTCATTTTTTTTGATACTCATTTGCTTTTTTTAGGACGCTGTTCACTTTCGCTAAGTACCGTTACTTCTAAGTACTTCTCACCACCTATTCCAAAAAAACCGCCTTTTTTTAACTTTTCTAGTGTCCAAAATATAAGCATCTTCTCCAAATTCTTCTCTAATTTTATTCATAGCTTCTGAAATTGTTTTTACCGTATATTTTTTTAATTAGCATCTATATTCCCCCTCAAACTTCCACTATTTCTTCTACACTTAAAGAAGTCTCGTGAGGTACCTCTTCATAGGCAATTATACTAATGTTTTGAATATACTTTAGTATAAACCTTGAAAAGATACCATAATACTTTTAGAACTATATTATGACAGGATTATATCCCTTCATCATCATATTTTCTAAAGCTTTCGCAATTTTTCCGACTAAAACATTTGAATATTCTGGATCAAGAACCAATACCCTATCAGAATTTCTCGCTACTATAGAGTTTGAAATCTTTTTTTTCAACATTCGGATCAAGAGCTACTACATGTAGTTGACCATCATCTGACTTTATACTTTCAACAATCTGTCTTCCTAAAGATATTCTTACCTCTTCAATTAATTTCTCAATATTATTTCCATATTTGTCTACAGATTCAATAAGACTTTCAAAATCAAAGGTAAATTTCTTACCGAGATTTTCTCATACAACAGCCCATTTATTACATTCTTAAGTTCATGCATTTTAACATCGTTGGTATTAGGGTATCTACTAAGGACGCATAATTTACCCTTAACCCATCAACCATAATTTCTAATTCTTTTATTCCAACTATCTCATGGGCATACTTCTTTATAGTCTCAGATAGATGTGTTGCAAAACGCTTGGGGCATCAACTGTTGTGTAACCCTTTTCTACAGCTTCATCTTTTAAACGTTCGTCAATCCAATAAGCGGTTAATCCAAAAGATGGCTCCTTAGTTTTAATCCCAGGAAGTTCTTCTGAAGCCATTCCTGAATTAATAGCCAATAACCTTTCGGGAATTAATTCAAATCTCCCAACTTCTACGCCTTTTAACTTTATTACATATTCATTTGAACTTAACAGAACACTATCTCTAATTCTTATGGGAGGAACTATTATACCTAACTCATAAGCCAATTGTTTTCTAACTACAGTTATCCGGTCTAATAAATCTCCTCCTTGATTTGGATCCGCCAAAGGTATTAGACCATATCCAATATCTACCTCAATAGTATCTCCTTGAATAATCTCCGAAACTTCCTCTGGTGTAGTTAAAGGTGGAGAAAGAGGAACAGTTTTTTGAGGATATTTTGTTTCAACAGTTCCCGCTTGACCGACTGTCTGATATTCTAAATGAGTTTTTTTGTACTTTTCGGGTCGAATACCCCCCCAAATAAAGAAGACTTCCTCCTAATACTAAGGAAGGGAAAATCGGTAAAGGAGTAAAAAGCCCTAAAAAAAAGAATAAGCGATCCAGTAATACTTAACACTTTATAATCACTTGTAAGTTGTTCTAATAAGTCTTTACCAAAATTATCTTTTGATGCAGTCCTTGAAACTATCATGCCCGCAGAAGTCGAGATTAATAGTGCAGGAATCTGGGCGACTAGACCGTCTCCTATAGTTAATAATGCAAATAATTCTGCGGCTTCACCAAAATCTAGTCCTTGTTGTAATACACCTATTAGAATTCCACCAACTATATCAATTAAAGTTATAATGAGGCCTGCTATTGCATCTCCTCTAACAAATTTACTAGCACCATCCATCGCTCCATAAAATCTGCTTCTCTCCTTATATCTTCTCTTCTCTGTCTAGCTTCTTCTTCGCTAATCAAACCTGCAGAAAGATCTGCATCTATGCTCATCTGTTTTCCTGGCATAGCGTCTAATGTAAAACGAGCTGCTACCTCTGCAATTCGCTCTGTACCTTTAGTAATCACAAGAAATTGTATGATTACTAAGACTAAAAAGATTATTAATCCTACTATATAGTTCCCTCCAACCACAAAATCACCAAACGCCTTTACCACTTTTCCTTCAAAGTTTTTTTCCTTCTAAAAGAATCAATCTTGTCGAAGATACATTTAAAGCCAATCTGAAAAGAGTAGTGATGAGCAAAAGTGAAGGAAAAATAGATATATCTAAAGCTCTTTTAATATACAATGTTGATAACAATATTACTATTGATAATGCTATATTAAAAAAAACTGTAGAAAATCTAGCAAAAAAAGGAGGAATAGGAATTACCATTAAAATAACTATTCCAACTATTAATATTGAAATAATGATATCTATACCTTTAAAATTTACATTCATTTTGACCCCTCAAAATAAATTATTGCTATCCAGATATTTTATAAACATATGCCAAAACCTCTGCAACAACTGTATATAATTCTTCAGGAATTTCTTCATTTATATCAACTTCTTCATATAACTTTCTAGCTAAAGAAGGTCTTTGTATTATTGGTATACCATTTTTAAATGCTATATCTCTTATTTTAAAAGCTATTTCATCAACACCTTTAGCTACTACTATGGGAGCGTCCATAGTTTCAACATCATACTGCAAAGCCACAGCATAGTGAGTTGGATTAGTCACAACAACGTCTGCTTCAGGAACCTTCTGCATCATCCTTGTCATTAACATTCTTCTCATTATTTCTCTCTGTCTTTGTTTAATTTCTGGATTACCTTCAATTTCTTTCATTTCTTGTTTTATCTCATACTTAGACATTTTTAAATCCTGTATATACGCATATCTTTGATACCAAAAATCAAATAAACTTAAAATTAATAACGCTAATCCTAATTGAAATAATATGTTTATTATCATATCGAAAATAATTTTGAAAGAAGCTCCAACTTCTTGATCTGATAGCGATAAAAATGTATCCCAATTACCCTTAATTATATTGTATGTAAGAAAACCTACCACAAAAAGTTTGAGAATCGCCTTTAATAACTCTACTACTGATCTCATAGAAAATAGTCTTTTAAAACCGTTAATTGGATTAATACGACTTAAATCAAATTTTAAAGATTTTGACGTAAAAAGAAACTTAGTTTGAATCATACCCAAAATAGAAGAAACTATAACTGAAACACCAAAAAAACAAAATTAATTTTATATATAAGTTAATATGCGATTTAATTTCATAAGCGAGTAATTCTGGACCTTCAAATTCTATATTTAAAGCAAAGTAATCATGAAATAACTGTCCTATATCTGATAATAAAGGATTAAATATAAACATAAGCAACATTGACATTGCTAATAAACTCATAGCCATATTAAACTCGTTAGAGACCGGTATATTTCCTTCTTCTCTTGCTTTTTCTAACCGTCTAGGAGTAGGTTGTTCTGTTTTTTTCTGGATCTGCAAACAATTGAAGATCTATCTTGACAAAAGAATCATCGATTTTTTTTATCCACTCTATTAATTGAAAAAAACAAAGTGGTAAATTGATCTTCCCAAATCATGATCACCCCTAAGAATAATAAAAATCCAACTAATATTTCTATGGGCATACCTACCATAAATACATTTACTTGAGGAATTAATCTTGAAACAATCCCAAGTGCAACTTTTATTAATATCATAAATGCTATAACAGGCATTGATAATTTCACACCTATTATAATAACATCAAAAAGTTTTTGAGAAAACAAACTATAATTTTCAAAATTTAAATTAAAAATTACTGGTATTTTATTAAAAGAATCAATGACTAATGTATATAGTATTAAGGGACCCTTTATTATAATAAAATAAAACAACATAAACAAAAAGAAAACTCTGAACAAAATTGAAATTTCATCATTAGATAATGGATCAAAACATTTGCCACAGAAAATCCCATTTGCATACCAATTGTTTCACCAGCAAATTGAACAGCATAAAATAAAATATTAGTAATAAATCCTATAGTAATTCCAATCAAAAAAATTCAAAATCATATAATAAACAATACTTCCAACTGAAGAGTTTAAAGGCATAGTGTCATTTACACTTGGTAAAATTAAATAAGATATAAAAAGACTTATAAAAACCTTCGTATGCACAGGTAAAAACTGCGAACTAAAAAGAGGGATAAAAAGAACTATTCCTATTAATCTAAAAAATATGAAAAAATAAATCCACATACTATACGAAAGCGTCTCTAAAATCAACTAAATCATCCCTAAATAATAAGTAAATAAGTTAAAAGTAAAATCGGCTAAGTTTTGCATAATCCACGAAAATAGTAGTATCAATACAAGAAAGGTAATTATGATTTAGGAGCAAACGTCAATGTTTGCTCATGCAATTGAGTAACAGCCTGAAAGATGCTGATAATCAACCCAACAGCCACACTTATTAATAAAATAGGTGAGATAACTTTTAAAAAGACCCATATCCCTTCTTCAAAAATTTCAATAAGCACTTCTTCTGTCATATCATCATCCTCCCGTAAAGCTTTTAACTAGGCCACTAATTAGCAAATCCCATCCATTAACCATCACAAAAATCATAATTTTAAATGGAAGAGAGATTAGTACAGGGGGGGGAATCATAATCATACCCATTGAAAGTAAAATACTTGCAACAACCATGTCGATAATGATGAAAGGTAAATATATTAATATACTCATTTTAAATGCTATTTCAAGCTCGCTTATTGCAAAAGCAGGTATCAAAATATTAAGAGGTGTCTCTTCAATATTTGATATGCTGATATTCATTGCTGATGATAGCATATAGATATCATCTTCGTTTTATGAGCAACAATCTGAGAAAGCATAAAAGTCTTAAACTCTCCCCGTTGCGATTTCTATTGCCTCTTTATACCCAATTGTACCCTCATTATATGGTAAAATTGCTTTTTGATAAACTGCGTTAAACACAGGAAACATAATCATAATTGTTAAAAATAACGCTAAAGCTAACAAAACTTGATTCGGAGGGGGGGATTGTCTTGTCCCCATAGCCTGCCTTACAAAACCCAGAACAATTACTATCCTGGTAAAAGAAGTAAAAAAGCATTAAAAAAACCAGGTGCTAACGATAAAACCGTTACTATAAGTAAAATAGTAAGTGTTGGAGTTAGAATACTAGTACCTTCACTATTATTAATTCGAATATCTATTAAAGGAGAATTACTTGTTTGTTGAGAAAAAGTTAATGACACAATAGTTAAAAATAATCCCAAAACAACTAATATCTTGATAATTCTACTTTTCATTTTTGCTTTCTTCATCTGTTTTATCTCTCTTTAAAAACTTTGTAAAAGTATCAATAAATTTAGGAGAATCTCCTATAATATCAAATACTTCATCTTCACCAACTTTCGCAATATTTCACTAGAATTCGAACTTATTAATACCAAATAATATTCATTAAAAACCTTCAACAAACCTATGTAAAGATTTCTATCAATATAATATTTTTTAATGAGAGCTACTTCCTTATTTTTTGTACCTTTTTTTTATTGATTTATTTAAAAAGTAATACACCAGAAATAATATTATGATGAATAAAATTATTACAAAAAACCATATTGTAACATCTAAAGTATTACTGGTTGCAGTCATTGTGGAATAATCAGTAGACATATATTATTACTCCAATTTTTTGTAAGGCTTCTATAACCCTTGATGGCTGAAAGGGTTTAACAATAAAATCTTTTGCACCTGCCTGAATAGCTTCTATTACCATAGCTTGTTGCCCCCATAGCACTACATACTATTATTTTGCGCTTGGATCTATTTGCTTAATTTCTTTTATTGCCTGTATGCCATCTTTAACAGGCATAGTTATATCCATAGTTACAAAATCCGGATGTAATTCTTTGTACTTATCTACTGCTTCTTGTCCATTTGCTGCTTCTCCAACAACTTCATAATTAGCTTTAGTCAAGATATCCCTCAACATCATTCTCATAAAAGCTGCATCATCTACAATTAGAACTTTTTTTGCCCATTCAAGCACCTCCTGAAGTTGACTACTATTATTTTTTAAAAATTGCTATTTTAAATCTTTGTGTAATTCTTTTTCTAATATACCTATTAATCAATATATACTATCAACCGATTATCGATTTTAATAATACCTTTAACATTTTCTGAATAAACATCTTTTTTTTAGATTGAATCTTTTCGAGTTTAGATGGATCTATAGTTAAAACATTTTCTACCTCATCAACCAACATACCTATTTCTTCCTCATTTATTTTCAAGACTAAATATTCTCATACTTATGCTCTTCGGGAAGTTTTAAATCCAATATCTTTGCTAAATCAATAATAGGGACAATTCTTCCACGCAAATTAATTAATCCTTCGATAAAATATTTTGCGTTAGGTACTTGAGTAATATCTGTCATATCTACAACGCTTTCGATATTTTCTATTGAAATTGCATACTCTTGCTCTAAAATCTTGAAAGAAAGTACATCTTCCATTCCATTTCTCCCCCTTTATTTAAAGTATAAATGCTACATTAATGATGCAGCATCCAATATTAGGGCTATTCTTCCATCTCCCAAAATAGCTCCTCCACTAAACTCTTTAACATCGCTTAACAAAGAACCCAGTGATTTAATTACTATATCATCCTGTCCTAAAAGTTTATCCACAACCACTCCATATTTTTTTATTGCCTATTCTAACTATAACAATATTCTCTTTGGATGAAACTTGACTTCTTCCATACCCAAATAAATCTCTTAACCTCACTACAGGAATAATCTCGCCTCTTAAAAGAAAAACTTCTCTATCTTCAACAATTTTAATTCACCATCTTCTAATCTCTGAGTAGTATCAATATTGGCAATAGGTATAGCATAAACATCATCATTAACGGTTACTAATAAAGCTTCTATAATAGCTAAAGTTAATGGTAATCTAATTGTAATTTTAGTACCCCCCCTATCTTTTTTTAGTTTCCAAAGAAACTGTACCTTTTAGGTTTTCCACAGTAGCCTTAACAACATCCATTCCAATTCCTCTTCCAGAGACTTCTGTAGAAACAGTTTTAGTAGAAAAACCAGGAAGAAATACTAAATTAAAAATTTCTTCATCACTTAATTTCGAAGTTTCAGAAGCACTAACCAATCCTCTTTCTACTGCTTTTCTAAGGATCTCTTCCTTATTCATACCTTTTCCGTCATCTTCAACTTCGATTATAACACCATTTCCTTCATGTCGTGCAGACAGGATAAGTGTACCTACTTCAGGTTTCCCCCTTTGAAATCCTTTCATGAGGCTTTTCGATTCCATGATCCAAAGAATTCCTTATTAAATGTACTAAAGGATCTCCAATTTCATCTGCAACAGTACGATCTAATTCGGTGTCCTCTCCACGAATAATAAAATTAACCTTCTTTCCTAATTCTTGAGATAGATCTCTAACGAGCCTTGGAAAACGGTTGAATACAAAAGATACAGGAACCATTCTTAATTTCATCACAATATTTTGCAAATCCAAAGTTATTCTTGAAAGCTGAGACAAACTCTCATCAACCTCTTTCAAATTATACTTACTTAAGGTTTCAACAATTCTACTTCTTGCGATTACCAATTCTGCCATTAAATTCATCAATTCATCTAATTTATTAATATCTACCCTTATTGTTTTGAGTAATTTAACTTCTTTTTCATTATTCTCCTGATTTTCATTCTGTCGCTTCTCCTTTTCTAAAACAGCTTCCTCCATAGAGTTAATTGAAAATTCATCGACATAAACTGATTGTACTTCAGCTATCTTGTTAACAGCTTCTGCTATTTCTCTTACACTTTTTGAAGTAATTATTCCAAACACTAATTCCCTATCAAAATTTTCTTTCTCAATTTCTTCTACACTTGGATAAGTATACACAATTTCACAATCAAGTTCCTCTAACCTATGATAAATAGAATAAGCACGAGCTTGTTTTAACTGCACATTCTCCATCAAAAGTACCTTAAGAAAATAAAATTTAGCCCTTTTCCTGAGCTTTTTGATAAACGTGTTTTAACACATTCATAGTATCTTCACTGATATTAAGGTAATAATCTTTAATATCTCCATTTTGAGATGTGCTTTGTTTTTGCAACCATCTTATCTGATTTCTTCGTTTTAAAATCTGCTAGGTAATTATCTAAATCTTCTTCTAACCTTTTTATATCAGGTATTTCTCCCTTTCCTCCAGATGCAATATCGTTTAACTCTCTTCTATAACATCTGCACATTTAAAAAGGAGGTTCATCATATCATGATTTAATTCGATCTTATTATTTCTTAAT
>JMBX01000464.1_pt1 | contig 10141 bp, 18 predicted proteins | sample 616521 | NCBI WGS metagenome assembly JMBX01 (sample SAMN02727906, study PRJNA239997) | anaerobic digester metagenome | biome: anaerobic digester; isolation source: mesophilic anaerobic digester inoculated with municipal waste water sludge... | place: Germany: Bielefeld University, CeBiTec ...
CCCTCCTTGCATGAGTAGTCTGGTATGCCCTTTTAGGGGGGGCTTCCTTTTTGTCGTTCCCCGCCCATATCCGCAGGGCGGCGGCATAGTTCTGGTAGCTTTTCCCGTTGGCGGCAAGGTAGCGGCTCATTTCCTCGATGAACCGTTCCAGCCTGTCAGGGTACTCTGCCTGCAACTCGTCGTATTCGGTCTGTGACAGAAAATATTTCCATATCGGCCATAGGGCGCGGACGGCCCCCCCACTCACTCCCTTTGTTTGGCTCTCTGTAAGGTTGTTTATAGTAGTTTGGTTAGGGGACGGTTTTCCGACCATCATAAGGTCGGTTTTCTGACCATCAGTAGGACGGTTTTCCGGCTCTATGAGGGGCGGACTTCCGGCCATCAGTTGGTCTGAAAACTGTACCTGTGGCACTGGCGGTACTTTGACATAAAGCCGGTTCGGTGCGGAGAAGCCGCCCCCCCGTTCCCGTTCCAACAGCCCCGCCGTGTCCAGTTCATTAAGCGCCCCTTGATGGTGGTGCTGCCTTTATCCAGTATTTCTGCTATCTCCGCGATGGGATAGATAATATAAATCCTGCCCTCGTCGTCCAGCCACTTGTTTTTCTGGGAGAGGGTGGAACGGTCTAACAGCAGCGAATACAGCAGCTTGGCGGTCTGTGAAATCTCCATTTTCAGCAGGAAACGGGGGGGATACGGCAGATAGGCGGGCAGCCGCGTGTCTGCCCTGATATAATCAGCGATAGGATCACCTCCCTGTGTTCGGGTTGATTTGGCGTATTGTCACGCATTAAAACGCCGTTTCCGGGGGGGAAAGGATAAATGTATCGCGTACCCTTTGACACCCACGAAAAAAAAGCCTTGATTTATGCGGGTTTGAAAGGCTCTAAAGCGTGACATCTCTGCCTTTGTTTCCGCTTTCTCTCGGCGGCTTTGATTTTCTTCATGCGCCCGGCGCAGTCGGGGGGGCAGTATTTCCCCGGTTGGATTTGGGGGGACAAAGGCCGCCCCGCAGACGGCACACCGTTTCCGGCTTCCCCCCCGGCACAAGAGGGCTGCGGCCAGCCTCCCCCCGTCAAGGGGGCAGGACAGCCACACGGAACCAGTGCACATGAGGGAAAAGGAAATGCTCTGGACGCACACGCAAGGCTCCCCGTCGTCCAATAGCAGGCAGTTCCCCCCCTCATCGTAGTTACAGCACTCATGTACCAGCCGCCGCGCCCGCCGGTGCTGGCGGTAGTCCATGTGGGGGGCAGGTTATCGCTCATGGCTCTGCTCCTTTCTGCGGTGCGGCTCGTCCCGGCGCAAATCTGGTCGATGTTCCGCTTGACGGTCTGCAACTCCTTGAACCGCTGTTTCTGTTCGTGATAGGTGTTATACAGGCCGTCTTTCTCGGAGATAAGCTGCTCGATCTCGGCCTGCAACGCTTTCCGGGCGGGCAGCTTGGTAATGCCATGCGCCTTGAAATACCGGGCTGCTGCGTCGGCTATGATAAATCGCTCTCATGGGCCTGCCGGTATGCGGCGCGGGCTTTCTCGGATTTCTGTGCCCGCAGCCCGTCGCGGGCGGCCTTGGTCTGGGCGTAGGCCAACACCTGCCGCTGCAACTTCTTTTTCCCTTGCAGCTTCGTTTCCAGTGCTTTCAGTTCGCCGCTGGTCTGGCGCATTTTCTGATAGGCGGTGTCAACGGCGGCTTCTAACTGCTCCGGGGGAAGTAAAGCCGTATTGCTGGTAGACGGACAGCGTTTTGGCGGCCTGCTTCAGATTGTGTATCTTCGCCCAGCGTTCATAGCCCCCCCGGCCTTTGCCCTCGGCCATTTTCTGCTCAATGTCCACAAGCCGCTGCACTCCGTCCTGTTTCGGGGCGGCTATCTCGGCTCTGGCAACCTGCAAGCGGTCTTTTATGGTGCGTGGGGGGGATCGGGGGGGATCTGGCTGGCGCTTCGGCTGCTCTGGCGGCGTTTTGCTCTAAAACGGCAAAGACAGCGGCGCGGTCAAAATCGTCGCCCAGCTTCCGGGCGGTAATTGGCTTTGTCCTGTCCGGCGTGAGGTAGGAAAGCCGCCCCGGCTCTCCTTGACGGTCACACCCTCCTGCAGCAACAGAGAGGAAAACTCGTCAAAGCTGGCGGCGGTGGCAAGGGCTTTCCGTAGGGTCTGCCGCAGCTTCTCCTTGTTCGTTTCAAACTTGGTCTGCCGGGGCGTGATACTATCGGCAATCATGGGGGGCGTTCTGCTTGTCCAGCGCGGCCTGTCCCTTTTCTGCGCCCAATACTCCCGGTCGGTGACGCGGTTCTTGCTGCCGTTCAAGAGGTCGATTTGATAAAGCCCCCTCCCGGTGGCACATCTCCATGACTTCGGATTTGAAGTAGCGCAGGGCAGCGTCGGTACATCGGTGCTTGCAGCCGACTTTCGTATCGGCCGGCCTGTCCATGTAGGGCAGGAACGGCACTTCCTCAATCCGCAGGCTGTTTATGACGATATGCACATGAATGTTGCCGCTGTGGTTATGCCCGTCCGGGTGGGTGCAGACAAGGGCCTGGTGGCCGGGAAAATGCTCTTTACAGAATTGTTCCCCCCCAACGCCTGCGCCCGGTCTACGGTCAGGCCGTTGTCCGGCCCGTCCCGCGGGTCAAAGCTGATGATGTAGTGGTGGCTTTTCACATCTTCCCGCCGCTGGTTTTTCTGATAGCGGAGATTGGCCCGCATACACGCAACGGCAAAATCCTCCCCGTCGCAGTTCAGCGTGGACAGCCGGTAGTCCTCGCGGGGGATAAGCCTGCCGGTTTCATCAAGGACGGGCTTCATGGTAAACTCGTCATGCTCAAAGAGAAGATATTGCTCGGCGGCTCCGTAGTCGGCGTTTTTAGAGTTGATATGCTTGAGTGTTGCCAACCGCGTCACCTACTTTCTTGAGGACTTCATACTTGAGGACGGCAAGGTCGGATATGGCGGCGCGTACCTCGCCGGAAAGGGTGTTGTAGGGTACGCCGTATTCGTTCAGATACCGGGCAATCTGATTGAGGTTGCCGCCGATCCTGCCGTACTCGGCTGTCAGCTTCCCGACAGCGGAAAGCAACTCGTCATTGACCGACGACACATGGACAACCGGGCGTATGGTCGCCCGCCGTATCGCCTGCCGGAGAAATTCGGACTGGCTGATACCATAGGGCGCAAGCCGCGCTGTGAAGTCGGCATACTCATCTTCGGACAGCCGGGTTTCACAACGCGGCTGCGGTGGGGGGGCGTGTTGTATTTCTTTCGCATGGTGTGACCTCCTTTCTCGCCCGTAAGGGCGCATGAGCAGGGTTTGGGGGGGAAGGCACTCCCCCAACAAGTTTCCCGCGAGGGGGGCAAAACTGCAGAATTGCGGATTTTGGCACCGTGGTAGAAACTTGCTCTCCGTGACTGCAAACTTTCTCTCACTTCCGTCCGCCACTTTTTTTGGAAAACTGCAACCACAAAAGTTTGTTTCTCTTTTCTGCTACTACTAATCCTGTAAAGGGCATTCCTGCCCGCTTTCGCTAAATGACACCGGACGCAGTGGTTTCTACCCGGTGTTGGAGAAATCCTTTCTCTTTGCCCTCTACTACGGGTAAATGCTCCAAATGCCAAACACCAGGGCAGAAAAATTCCCTCCTCGCTTACTACTACAACCGGCAGGGGGGGGCAAAATGGCCGGGAGCGGAGCCGGACAACAAAAAGCAGTAAATCTTTTCAAGACTTACTGCTTTCGCTGGCCGCGTCGGTGGCGGCTGGTATTCAGTTTTTATGACTTGTCCGGTGGTTCGTCAAGCCGGAACTTGAATTGACAGTCAATTAACCGCTGCTTTACATAGTCCTCCACCTCGGCGTTGACCTGCCCGTTCACTTTTGAGAAATAGCGGATATATCCGGCGTAGTGGAGCAGGACAGCGTTCACGGCTTCTGGGTCGCCCTCACGGGCTTTGAGGATTGTTTCATAGGGGGGGAGAAGTCTACTCATACCGGCTCACCCCCATTTCTTCGCGTAGCCGCTGCAAGGCAAGCTGGATATGCCGCCCCGCTGTGCTGCGTGACCGGCCAATACACGCGCCGATCACGCGCTGCGGCTGGCGCAGAAAGTAATAGCGCAGGATTTCTTCCCGCGTCTGCTCCGGCAAAACAGAGATCGCGTCGGCAAGGGCGGCGTTGCAGAGCAGGACGGTCTGACCGCAGACGGTAAATGGGTATTCCTCGTCCGGCTCCGACGCGGCAAACTGGACAAACTTCTCGTTCATCAGATAGTCAAGGGAAACTTGCCGTTCCCATTGCCGTTTAAGCTTCAAATCTTGTCCAAGGCGGCACAGCGGATAACAGTCTTGCAAAAGGCGTTGTACCTGCGCTGGATATATTCTTGATAGGCTATCTGGTCGGTCATGGAAATTCCCCCCCTTTCTGAATAATAGTGCGGGGCGGTGGCACTTCTTGCTGTCGCCCCCCCTTGATTGCCTACCAGCAAAGGCGGGCGGGGCTGTCAACGGCTGCGCATATGCGCCGTTCATCTTGACCGTTGACTGGCTCGGCTGGGTTTGCTATTTACCCGACAAACTTGAATTTATTTTAAGCTATCACGTTTTACCTTCTTAAGCCTTACTATCATTACCATAGGAATTTCTTTGTTGGTTTTAAAACATTCTTCATAAAATCCATCAATGACAAATCCAGCTCTAAAACAAAGGTTAAAAATATCTTGTATGGAACGATGATAATAAATCTGCTCTTTCGGTTGCCCTTCAATCGCTATATCATAGTAACTGTGCGGTGTCATATATTTTTCAGTCAACGTGACAAAACAAGGGTGTTGCGTTGCAAAGACAAAAATTCCGCTTTCCTGCAACAGTTCATAAACAGCCATAAGAAGTGGTTCAATATCCGTAATATCCATAATTGCCATATTAGAAACTGCTTTCGTAAAGGCTCGATTTCTTTTTAATTCTAATATACTTTTTCTATCGGTCGCATCCGCCACACAAAATTCAATTTGTTTTGCATATTGTGATTGCCGTCTTTTAGCCAATTCTATCATTTTTTTTGCTGTAATCAAAAGCGACAACCGAAGCGCCTCTTTGTGCAAGATACGAAGAATAATTTCCATTGCCACACGCAATATCCAAAATGTAATCCGCAGGATTAGGAGATAGAAGTTCCGTTACTTTGGGACGCACTACCTCTCTGTGAAATTCATTAGATTCGTCACCCATTGCATTATCCCAAAATTGTGCGTTCTCCTCCCAGATTTTTTTTACTTTCCTCTGTTCCCATGTTCTCTCCCACTCCCCCCCAAATTTGCTTTTTGCTTCCATTAAATCTTCCTTACTATATTCCATTGTTACCCTCCATAACTTCTGATTGTTGCCGTCTTGACGATTATGTATCTTTACATTACCTTCTGAAACATATGGCGCACCTTGTCCAGGCGGCTGTTTGGACGGCGGGGCTGGATGACCGGCTGACCGACAGCGGCCTGATATCCTTTCAGCTCTGTAAGGCATACGCTCCGCCCGTTGGTGTAAAAGGCCAGATCAGTACGGTATGCCTGTATACAGCGGGCGGGAATCTCGCCAGTAAAGACAACTTCATCCTTTTTTTACCTGGACCGTTTCGATGGTGGCACAGTATTTCGGTGCATCATGATAAGCCTGGAAAGATATTCCCGGGGCGCATAGAGGGTGAAGGAGAGATAAGGTTCCAGCAGTTGCGTCCCTGATTCCTTCAATGCCTGTTCCAATACAATCGGGGCCAATGAGCGGAAGTCCGCCGGCGTGCTGACCGGACTGTAATAAAGCCCGTATTCAAAGCAAATCTTACAGTCCGTTACGTTCCAGCCGAACAAGCCCTGCTCCAGCCCGTAACGGATACCATCCCTGACAGCGTTTTGAAAACTCTGGTTCAAGTATCCCAGCGAAACCCGGCTCTCGTATTGTACACCGGAGCCAAGCGGGAGTGGTGTAACAGACAGTCCGATGGATGCCCAAAACGGGTTGGGCGGCACCTCGATATGGATGGTGTGGCTGGCTGCTTTGAGCGGCCGCTCCATATAAATGACGGTGGGTTCCTTTACCACTGTTTCAAGCTTGTATTTTCCGACAGCAAAGCGGAAACAACCTCCAACTGCACCCGGCCCAAAAAAAAGAAAGAATGATCTCATGGGTGATGGAATCCACCTCGCAGCGCAAAAGCGGGTCAGTATCCGCAAGTTGCGTAAGAGCGTCCAGCAGCCGTTCTCTTTGCGCTGCCGTTTTCGGCGCAATCGACGTCCGCAGCATGGGGAGGGGGGTCCTCACGCCACCTTTTACGAGGGAGCCGGGTTGGGTCCCCTAATACATCGTTTAACCTCACGCTGTCGCTGGGAAGGATAACAATTTCACCCGGATAAGCGGTGTCTGTCCGAACAATTTCCCCTTTGGATGGAATACGCATCTCTGTGATTTCAGCTTTTCTCTCCCGGCCAGGGCCACCGTATCCCGCAGGCGCAGCGTTCCGCTGTATAGCCGTAGATAGACACGCCGCTGGCCGCAATCTGTATACTCCACCTTGAAAACGCTGCCGCATAGGGCGGCGCTCCCCCCCTGTTCCCCCCAATCGGTTGGAACAGCCCTGTCACCGCATCCATCAACGGTTGAATGCCAAGGCCATTTTGGCGCTGCATAATAGACCGGGAACAGGGAGGCGTCTTGAACCCGCCGCTGTTCCTCCCGCACAAGTTTTTCCCGGCTGATTGGTTCTCCTGCGATATACTTTTCCAATAATTCATCGTTATTTTCGATGACCGCATCCCATGCTTCTATGTCGGTATTTTCCTCCAGGACTATTTCCGGGGGGGACAGCGACACCGTCTGCTTGATGATAATATCGGCGGAGAGCTTATCCCGAACAGACTGAACCACGCTCTGCAAATCAACGCCAGCCTGGTCGATCTTGTTGATAAAGATAACGGTGGGAATGTTCATTTTCCGCAGGGCATGGAACAGAATACGGGTCTGGGCCTGCACGCCATCTTTAGCGGAGATCACCAAGATGGCCCCCATCTAAAACAGCCAAAGAGCGGTACACCTCCGCCAAAAAAATCCATGTGGCCGGGCGTATCCACAATGTTAACTTTACATCTGTGCCACTGGAAGGAAGTGACTGCCGCTTGAATGGTAATCCCACGCTGCCGCTCCAAAACATGGTGTCCGTCCTCGTTGTCCCTTTTCGACGCTCCCCCCCGGTTCTGAAATGGCTCCGCTGGCATATAGCAGGCTCTCCGTCAAGGTCGTCTTTCCAGCGTCTACATGGGCAAGAATTCCAATATTGATTATTTTCATGTGATTGTCCTCCCTTTACAGCCCCCCCAAAGGGCATAAAAATCCCCCCAGCAGTAAAATACTTTTACCACTGGGGATTATAAGTTGCGGACATACACATATACAGCATACACCTATTTGTGACTGCTGCTGTTTAGGATATGTCAAAATTGATAAGGCAAAAGTATTCTTAAATTGGGTACAAAAAAAATCAAGCCCCCACAAAGGAACTATCATAATCCTTTGTTCCCACTATTTGATTATAGTTTTATTTAAGAATACCTTGCCGCATATTTTTACTCCTTTTCTGGAATGAAACTATTATATCACATCAGTTTTAGGAAAACAAGTATCTAAAAGAAATTTTTCTTCCCCCCCTTATATGTAACAATCATACCGGCTTCCTAGCGTTCAGAATGTTTTCTGCTGTCTGCTGCGGTGTTTGGTTGGAATTGTCCAACCAAAAGCCGATCCGTGGTGTTGTCTGCATTTTACTAAATACAAATTCAATGTATACAGAAAGATATAAGGAGTGGGAGGGATTCCGCCGTAGTTGGCATTGTAGGAAAATCCAAAAGTTTAGATTTTCCCACAATGCTTATCTTTTGGTCTTTGGTTCGGAATAGTGTAGTGCTGGCGGTCTATCTCTTGTTTTCGGTTGCTTGCTTCCTTACCGTACATGAGCATTCGCAGCCGGGATGTCACAGAACTCAGCTGGTCCTTGGACTGCACCGTGTTAGACGGATTTTTACGCCCTTTAACACCCCGCGAACTTCTGCCCTACCTTGAGCAAGGCCTGCAGGAATTAGCCGCTTCCCTGCGGGGGGGCAAAACCGCGCGGCCGGCCTGCTAAAACTGGAAATCGGCACAGAACAGGGGGGGGAACTTTTACGCACAGAGCGCCGCTTCAAAGAGGCGGCTGATCAGTGGCAGGTTTTCAAACGGGCCGTGCAGAGTCTGCTGCCCGCCAAACCCATAGCCCACCTGACAGTGCGCCTGGCCGGGCTGCAGGAGACTTCTCCCACCCAACTTGCGATGTTTGCTGGAGCGGGCCGCCCCCCCTAAAACCGTACCCCCTCCCTCCCCCCCGCCTGCCTGCCCAAATAGGTGTGGAGCTGCCCCCCCGCCGGGAGCGTTTTTTTTACTGATCTGGAAGGAGCAATTTAAAATGAGCAAGCTAATTAATCAACCCGTTGAACTTAGCCGGGAAAATAATTTTCCCGCCGCCTTTTATTATCAGCGCCCTTACCGGATCAAATACATCCTCAACCACTGGCGCGAGATGGGGGGGCAGTGGTGGCTGCAGGAGCCGGAGCTATTCGTCTACGAAGTGAGCACCGACTATTCCCTTTGTGAACTGCACTACCTACCCCCGGGAAGAACGCTGGATTTTATACCGTTTGGGAAATTGCTAAAACTGGGAGGCAGAGAGGTGTTTGTCCATTTACACGTCCATTCCCCTATTCGTTTTTAGATGGGGGGCAGCCCCCCCCATCCAAAACCTTTTGGAACAGGCCGCGCGCTGGAACATGCCCGCGGTCGCTTTAACGGACCACAATAATTTAAGCGGGGCAGTGGAATTTCACAAAACGGCCCTTTCTTTGGGCATCAAACCGATTCAGGGTGCGGAAATCACGCTGGCAGACGGCAGCCACCTCACTCTGCTGGCCGAAAACGAAGCGGGGTACGGCTCTCTCTGCCGCATTTTGACCGCGGGTTATGCCAACAAAACGGAATGCCGCGTTTCTTGGCAGGCGCTGCGAGAAAACGGACAAAATCTTATTGCGCTAAGCGGCTGCCACCGCTCCGCGGTATCCCTCGCCCTTTTACGCAAAGACTATGCCCGGGCTAAGCGCGAAGCGCTGCGCTTGCGGGAAATCTTTGGCAGGATCGGGTTTATCTGGAATGATCAATACTTTTCTGCCCTTCACCAAGCACCTGCTTGGCCTGCTGTATCAACTCAGCCGAGAACTCAGCATTCCCCCCTCGCAGCAACAAATAACGTCCATTATCTGGCTAAGGCGGATTTTCCCATTCATGACCTTTTAATCTGCATACGCACGAAAAGCACGCTGCGCGATCTTGATCCGGAGCGGCCTTTAAACGGCGAAAACTATTTTGCCTCGCCCACTGAAATGAAAGAGCGCTTTGCCGCTTTTCCACAGGCTGTGGCCAACACTTTAAAGATCGCGGAACGCTGTGAACCTGCTTTAAATCTTGAACAAAACCTTTTTCCCCCCGCTATTTCCCCCCACAGAAAATCCCGGGAAAGCGATTAGGGTTTTGACTGAACTAACCTGGGCCGGAGCCAGGCGGCGCTACCCCCCCGCAATCACCGCCCGCTGCGCCGCCGCATTGAGCATGAATTGAACATTATTGAGCAGCTTGATGTGGCCGATTATTTTTAACGGTTTGGGATCTTGTCCAATACGCGCAAAAACAAAGATCCGCTATGCGGGCCGAGGCTCCGCCGCGGATTCGGTCGTCGTCTATTGTTTAGAAATTACCAATGTGGATGCCTTTGGGCGCGGCCTGCTTTTTGAACGTTTCTTAAGCCTGGAACGGGCCCAAAAACCAGATATAGACATTGATTTTGATGCCCGCTACCGAGATCAAATGGCTGATTATGTTTACGAACGTTATGGAACGGGGAAAGTAGCGTCAGTATGCATGTTCCAAACCTACCACGCCCGCTCTGCCCTGCGAGATTTAGGCAGGGCATTCGGTTACTCTCAGGCCGAATTGGGCGCTTTGACAAAAAAACATCACTAGCATCCCCCCCGCAGACGGAATCCGAGCACTCATCACCAAGCTGCCCCGAATTAAAAAAAACCACCCCCC